>Ga0180009_10000055_pt1 | contig 205723 bp, 171 predicted proteins | sample OS_PC_MetaG_FD_123537 | JGI IMG/M metagenome (GOLD analysis project Ga0180009, IMG submission 123537) | Groundwater microbial communities from the Aspo Hard Rock Laboratory (HRL) deep subsurface site, Sweden - OS_PC_MetaG | ecosystem: Environmental > Aquatic > Deep subsurface > Groundwater...
ATTGTAGGTTACTCGTTTATATCTCCTCTGCCTGACTCCTATTAACCTGTTACCATTTGCTCTTCGCCTGTCTGTGAACGTTTCCCTTCTGCTTAATTTATGCGTTGGGGAGTGCAAAGATAGTTTGTTTGAGATTACCTGCAAGCAGTTTTTTACTATTATTTAATCTGTCCTTCTATTTGACTTAAAATGAAACTTTTAAAGTGTAAACTTTTTTTTTGATTGTCTACCCTCTAGTAAAAACTGGTGATGTTTCGGAAGAAATTGATGGGTTATAAACATATCCATCATCTCTAAATCCTACTATAATTGAAGGATCTTCAGATTGGTTTTGCAACAGGTATCGAGTCATAAGTCCTCTTGCTTTTTTAGCATAAAAACTGATTATTTTGTATTCTCCGTTTTTGTAATCCTTAAACACAGGAGTAATAATTAGCTTGTTAAGTTCTTTAGTTGCAACACTTTTGAAATATTCATTGGAAACAAGGTTGATTATGGTTTCGGATGCTATTGCCTTCATGTCTTCTTTAACCTGATTTTTGATAGCTGTTTTCCAAAATTCATAAAGGTTTTCAGACTTTCCGATGGAGATAGAAGTTCCCATTTCAAGTCGGTAGGGCTCAATAAGGTCCAGAGGACGCAAAAGACCATAAAGACCGGATAATATTCTTAAGTGAGCTTGAGCATATTCGAGTGCTTCCTTGTCTAGGGTGTCTGCCTTGAGTCCTTGATAAACATCACCGCGAAAAGCGAATATCGCTTCTTTCTTTGCAGAATTAGGACTGTTTCCCCATTGCTGGAAGCGGTCGAAATTGACTTGAGCCAACTGATTGCTTATTGACATTAGTTGCATTAAGTCGCTGGCCTTAAGTTTTTTAATTGTCTTAACAATTTGAGATGCCTTTTTTTCAAATACAGGCAATGAGGCGTTTTCTGAGGAAAATTTCTGTGAAAAATCTAATGTTTTGGCTGGAGAAATTAAAATGTACATGATTTGCTAATCTTATCTGTTAAAAGGGAAAAAACCATTGTTTAAAAAAGGGGAAGTAGTGTATGGCGTAAAAGGATTGCTATAAATATCGTTTCCGCGACTATAGTTAAATGATGCTTCGATTTGAACCTTATCGCTAATTTGATAGTTTAGCCTTAGGTTAAGTCCTTGAGCATCGAAATTGGTTTGATTGTTCAATAAAACTTTGCTATTATTGTTCAGTGTTACACGTTTCCATACAGTTCCGTCAACTCTTAACCTGGGCGAAGCCATATAGCTGCCACCTACATGAATTGTTCCCAAACTGAAGTTGGAGTTGAAGGTTTCAAAGCTGTTTTCGGTGTCCTTAATATAATAAATGTCCATATTTTGAAAAACCGAGTAACTGATGCCTCCGAACAAACTAAAGCGATTGCTTAAGTTGTAGCGCAGATTTGGATTTATTTCCTGATAGCTAAGTGTATTGCCTGAAAATTGTCCGACTAATCCAAAATTTAAATTTAACCCGACAGAAAGAGGATCTTTATCGGCTACTGCCGTTTCTGGTTCAACATTTAATTGAGGTTGAAAATTAGATTGAACTGTTTCCTGTGTCAACACCTGATTTGTTGTTAACACCAAGACAATCAATAGTCCGATAGATCTTAAATGCCTAATAACTAATAATGTATCTCTAAGTTTATGATTTCCCATTGTAGCTTAATGTATTTGTACATGGTTTAACGAACGATGTGCGATTCCATTGTAATCATCGATTTTATCGAAGAAATCAACATCGTTAAGTTCAAAATATGCTTGTTTTTCTGTTATCCTGATCTTAATGATGCCAAGCAATATAAAATCGACCAATATCCCTTCAGCTTTGCGCTTTTTTATTTCTGCCAGCGACATAAATTCTTCCACGTCTATTTTAATCTGTTTATCAAGCTGACGTAATAGAATCATTTCTGTTTCAGTAAAGGCAATTTTGATGGGAACTTTACTTTGTTGCTTTTTCCAAACTTTTAATAAAACGTTATTAGCCAGAAGATTCTGATCTCCAACCCGAACAAAAATTTTATAGTTATTATTCTTGTCAGGTGCTTTATGTTTATGAAGCTTGCTTTTGGGGACAGTGATTTCGAGCACAAGCTTGCCGTTAATATTCCATTCTTTTGTGCTGTACGGGACTTCAGGCTGGCAATACAGCTGAGCAGCAGCTTCAACCATATGGATTTCTTCGTCAGAACGCACACCAGCAATTGCTCCATTATCTTTTATGCCAACCAACAACCTGCCGCCATCGGTATTGGCAAAGGCAACCAGTGAACGCGCAATTTTCTTGCTGTCAGATATTTCAAATTTGAAATCCTGTTGTTGGTGTTCTCCCTCACTTATTAACTGCTGTATATATCCGGCCATTAGTGTTCTGCTGAAAAATGCAAAGGTATAACAAAGCTACTTTAAAGATTGTTTGAAGACGAAATTCTACAAGGTAACAATGCTTATAAAAAAAGCTGCCAAAAATAAATTGACAGGCTTTTAGGAAGAATACCGTTACTAAAAGCTAAAAGAAGACCATATTGTTTTGAGAGGTTGTTTTTTCACAATAGTGGCAAGATAGTTTTATCTGCCCTTCTGTTTGTAATACCTTAAACTTTGTTGGAACATTTTCTTTGTTGGTTACACAGTTTGGGTTGAAACATTTCGCAATTTTTTCGACTCTTTCGGGAATGCTGACATTGTTTTTGCGCACTACCTCGAAGTCCTTGATTTCTATCAGTGTAGCAGTCGGTGCAACCAGGGCAATTTTATCGGTTTCGTGGGGTTGAAAAAATTTCTGACTAATTTTAATGATTCCCTTTCTTCCATATTTTTTACTTTCGAGATTAGTTCCGAAGTAAATTTCTTTGTCAGAAATTTCCAGATCGAGGATTCTAATAACCTGGAAAACCTTGCCAGCCGGAATGTGGTCAATTACTGTTCCATTGCTTATTGCTGATACGATAAGTTCTTTACGTTTATTACTCATTGTAGTATTTTTTTTCTGGTTATTATTTTAATCCGAGAATTGAAGCAATCAGTGCTTGGCGCACATAAACGCCATTTAACGCCTGCTCAAAATAATAGGCTTTAGGATTATCATCAACGTCAATGCTGATTTCATTAACACGTGGCAGTGGATGCAATATGCGACAATTTTCCTTTGAGTTTTCCAGCATTTTATTTTCAAGGATAAAGGCATTTTTTACTTTTTCATACTCCAAAGGATCCGGGAATCGCTCACGCTGAATACGGGTCATGTAGATAATATCCGACTTTGGTATCACCTCAGCGAAATCCGTGTACTGTTCATACTGTAGATTGGCTTCTTTGATATGTCTTTTTACGGCGCTGGGCAATTTTAATTCAACGGGAGAAACTAAATGAAATTTGGCATTGAACTGACAAAGTGCAATTACAAGGCTATGCACGGTGCGTCCATATTTTAAGTCGCCGACGAATGTAACGTCCAGATTTTCGAGGGTACCCTGAGTTTTCTTGATAGAATAAAGGTCGAGCAAACATTGTGTTGGATGCTGATTGGCGCCATCTCCCGCGTTGATAATTGGCACAGGCGACACTTCGCTTGCATAGCGGGACGAACCATCAACGGGATGGCGCATCACAATCAAATCTGAATAGTTACTTACAGTTAATATGGTGTCTTTGAGCGACTCGCCTTTTTGCACGCTGGAAGTTGCGGCACTGCTAAATCCGACAACATTGCCTCCAATTTTTTGAATTGCACTTTCAAAACTCAGGCGTGTGCGCGTGGAAGGTTCAAAAAACAGGGATGCTATCACCCTGCCATTCAGTAAATTCTGATGGGGTTCTTTTTCAAATTCTGCTGCTATTTCCAGAATTTGCAGGATCTCCTCTTTCGAGTAATCATTGATGGAAACGAGACTGCGGTTTTTCATTGATCATTTTGGGATTTAGGGGATTATTTAGGGGAAAGTATTTTTGAAAAGGACAAAAAAAAGACGGCTAATGCCGTCGCCATATCTTTATAGGAAAGAAAAAAATGTTGGTTTTTCAGTGGGTAAGAATTTCCGAGTACCTTATTCATGTCTTTGAGGTTATCGGGATGCAAAAGTAAGCTATTAATTTGAAGCGCAATACTTTTTTTATTCACAATAAATGGGTTTCATGTTCATAACTTCAGAATACCTTAATATTCGTCCCAGGCTTTTATTTTTAGGTCCTCTAATTTGTATATGCCTATGCTATAGATAAATGCGCTTGCTAATCGTGCGTTTGAGATAAGCGGGATGTTGAAGTCAACAGCAGCTCGTCGAATGGTATAATCATTAGAAAGCTCTTTTGAGCTTAGGTTTTTGTGAATATTAATTACCAGATCTATTTTCTTTTCTTTTATCAAATCCAGGGCATTGGGATACATCTTTACATCTGGCCAGTTAACAAGTGATGATGCGATTCCATTCTCTTTAAGAAACAAATGACTCCCTCTTGTGGCGTAAATGCGAAAGTTATGGTCGGCTAACCATTTGGCACTATTGAGCAATTCTATTTTATCGCGCATCGTACCGGAGGAAATCAATACCCCTTTTTCTGGTATTTTAAAGCCAACAGCAAGCATTGATTTCAGAATAGCTTCGTAATAGTCGTCGCCTATGCATCCCACTTCGCCAGTAGAGGCCATATCCACACCTAAAATTGGGTCGGCTTTGCTCAATCGTGAAAAAGAGAATTGTGGTGCTTTCACACCAATATATTCCAATTCAAACAATGATTTAAATGGCTTCTCAACTTTTTCACCCAACATAATTTTGGTGGCTATTGTGATGAAGTTCGTTTTTAATATCTTCGAAACAAAGGGTAAGCTTCTGGATGCCCTAAGATTACATTCAATTACTTTAACATTGTTGTCGCGAGCTAAAAACTGAATGTTAAATGGGCCGCTGATGTTTAATGCCTGTGCTATTTGCCTGCTTATTCGCTTAATCCTGCGGATGGTTTCGACATATACTTTTTGGGGCGGAAACATAATGGTAGCGTCTCCGGAATGAACCCCGGCAAATTCGATATGCTCAGAGAGCGCATAAGCAATAATTTCTCCACGATCAGCAACTGCATCAAATTCTATTTCCTTGGTATCGGTCAAAAACTTTGAAACTACCACCGGATATTGCTTGGAAACCTGTGTTGCCAGTTCAAGAAAATGCCTGAGTTCTTTTTGATTTGAAACGATATTCATTGCTGCCCCGGAAAGTACATAAGAAGGTCGAACCAGCACAGGAAAGCCTACCTCAGTGGTAAATTTTTCAATATCTTCGATACTGCTCAGCTCTTTCCAGGCAGGTTGGTCTATGTTTAAACTATCAAGTAATGCCGAGAACTTATGCCTGTTTTCGGCCATGTCAATTGAATCTGCCGATGTGCCCAAAAGCGGAACATTGTATGCCTGTAGCCTCATAGCCAAAGTGTTGGGTATTTGTCCTCCTGTACTTACAATAACACCTTTTGGGTCTTCAAGTGCTACAATATCCAGCACGCGTTCGAGGCTTAGCTCATCAAAATAAAGGCGGTTGCAGCTATCATAGTCTGTGCTTACTGTTTCCGGATTAAAATTAACCATCACCGACCGGTAACCTGATTGTTCAACGGTTTTGATCGCATTAACGGCAGACCAGTCAAATTCAACACTACTGCCGATTCTATAAGCCCCGGAGCCTAACACAATAACTGAGCGTTTATCTTTTTCGAAGATGATGTCGTGACTGTCGCCATGATAGGTGAAGTAGAGGTAATTGGTTAGCGCAGGATGTTCAGCAGCCAGGGTGTCTATTTGTTTGGCATAAGGAACAATTTGCTGCGCTTGACGATAGATCCTGATTTCTCTGATTCTTTGCTCAATGGTTTCATGGTCATCTTCATCATAAAGAATTCTGGCTAGCTGAAAATCAGAAAACCCGGCCTTTTTGAGGTCAAGTAAAAACTCATTATCCAAAGCCTCAATACTTCGAAAATCAATCAATTTTTGCTTGAGTTGATGAATATTTTTGAGTTTTGACAAAAACCAGGGGTCAATTTTTGTTGCATTATAGATTTCTTCTATTGTCCAGCCCTGATCGAAAGCTTTTGCTATCCAGAAAACCCGCGTATCTTTAGGATTATTGAGTTCATCTTCGAGTTTGTTTTCTGGCAATTCATGATTGGCTACAAAGCCATGCATTCCAAGGCCTATCATCCGCAATCCTTTTTGAATACATTCTTCAAAAGAGCGGCCAATGGCCATTACTTCTCCAACACTCTTCATGCTAGACCCGATTTCCCTGCTCACGCCATGAAACTTGCTCAGGTCCCAACGTGGAATTTTAACGACAAGGTAATCCAATGCAGGTTCAAAAAAGGCAGAAGTAGTTTTTGTGATGTCATTTTTCAGTTCATGTAAACCATATCCCAATGCCAGTTTTGCAGCAACAAAAGCCAATGGATAACCTGTAGCTTTGCTTGCCAGCGCACTGGAACGCGAAAGCCGTGCATTTACCTCAATCACCCGGTAGTCTTCTGATTGCGGATCAAGAGCGTATTGAACATTGCACTCGCCAATTATCCCGACTCTTTTTACGATATCAATCGAAATTTGCCGTAATTTATGATACTCTCTGTTCGTGAGGGTTTGAGAAGGAGCAACAACGATGCTTTCTCCTGTGTGAATTCCCAGGGGATCGAAGTTTTCCATATTACAAACGGTAATACAGTTATCGTATTGATCCCGAACTACTTCATACTCTATTTCTTTCCAACCCCTCAAGGATTCTTCAACGAGTACCTGGGGGCTGTATGAAAAGGCCTGATGAATCTTTTGTATCAGTTCTTCTTGGGTGTGGCAAAACCCACTTCCTTGTCCACCTAAAGTATAAGCTGCTCTGATGATGATTGGATATCCGATTTTTTCAGCAGCTTGAATGGCTTCTTCAGGAGATGTTGCTGAGAGAGATCGGGCTGTTTTAATACCAATTTCATCAAGCATCTCAGAGAAAAGCTGTCGGTCTTCGGTTTCTTGAATTGCCCTAACAGGGGTACCCAGAACTTTAACGTCATGTTGATCCAATATCCCATTGTTGAATAATTCTAGTCCACAGTTGAGTGCAGTTTGGCCTCCAAATGACAACAAAATTCCATCAGGTTTTTCTTTTTTTATAACCTGTTCAACAAAAAAAGGAGTCACCGGTAAAAAATAAATCCGGTCAGCGACCCCTTCAGAGGTTTGCACTGTGGCAATGTTGGGATTAATCAGTACGGTTTTAATTCCTTCCTCTTTTAGCGCTTTTAAAGCTTGTGAACCGCTATAATCAAATTCGCCTGCTTCACCAATTTTAAGTGCTCCGGAGCCAAGAACAAGGACTTTTTTTATTTCTTTTTGCATTGCTCGATTGTTTGAATAAATGTGTTGAAGAGAAAAGCAGTGTCAGTTGGACCGCTAGATGCTTCAGGGTGAAACTGGGTGCTAAAGAAGGGTTTGGTTTGGTGTCGGATTCCTTCGTTTGTGTGATCATTAAGATTTGTAAACCAGCTTTCCCATTTTTGAGGAATGGAATCTTCGCTTACTGCGTAGCCATGATTTTGAGATGTGAGATAAGCCTTTTGAGTGCCATGCATAAGAACAGGCTGATTGTGTGATCTATGTCCGAACTTTAATTTATATGTTATTGCTCCTGCAGCCAATGAAAGCAGTTGATGCCCCAGGCAAATCCCAAAAATTGGTTGTTCATTCTCAAGCGCTGATTGCAGGTGTTTAATTGTAGCTTCACATTTTTCAGGATTTCCTGGTCCGTTCGAAATAAATAAACCATCATAGTCCAACATACGGAAATCATAATCCCAAGGAACTCTGAGAATCGTTGTGTCAAATTTAAGTAAGGATCTGATAATGTTGTTTTTGACTCCGCAATCTACCAAAGCTATTTTAATCTTTCCGCTACCATATTGAATAACCTCTTTTGTGCTAACCTCATCAACAAGGTTACGCTTATTTGGATCTTTAAATGGAATTTCATCTATTGAACCATGAACGATTTTGGCTGGCATTGATCCTTTCTCGCGAATTAATTTGGTTAGGGAACGCGTATCAACCCCAAATAATGCAGGTATCTTTTCTTCACGAAGCCACTCGCCCAAGCTTTTAACAGCGTTCCAATGATTATAATCTTCAGAGTAATCAGCTATTATCAAACCAGAGATATGAATGTGTTCAGACTCAAAAAAGAGGTGAAGTTTATCGTTTATTAGATCCGCAGGGACACCATAGTTACCAATGGAAGGGTAGGTGAGTACAAGGATTTGACCCTTGTAAGAAGGGTCGGTAAGACTCTCCGGATAACCGGTCATTGCAGTGTTAAAGACTATTTCGCCGCTAATGGATGAAGGGTATCCAAATGATTTCCCTCGGATTTGAGTGCCATCAGCTAATACAAGTTTCGCATCAGGATAGGTTTGATCTTTCATTTATCTTGGATTGTATAAATAAAAAAAAAGACGGCTAATGCCGTCTTAAATAGAATCAATATAAGCAGCAACTGGCTGCTTTTGATGAAGTTTTGCTGAATCTGAACCGAATGCATGCGTTATCTTTTGTGCGTTCGGAATGCAAACATAGACTAAATCATATTTAAAGATAAAAATAATTCGCAGTATTTTTTACGGCCAATGTTAATATCTTACTTTTCATAAGCAAAAAAGCCGCTTTTTGAGCGGCTTTGAAGACATTTCAATAAAGAACTAATCTGCTTATAACTTTTGTTTTTCAACAAACTCAGTGAGTACGCCATCAAGATTCGGGAATCCGATTTCTTGCAAATCGTAATAAACACGCGTGTTAGGTTTGCTGATTTTAACAATACGGTTCAAGTCGATTGGTGTTCCAATTACAACTGAATCGCAATCGGTATTGTTAATCGTAGCTTCGAGGTCTTTTAGCTGTTGTTCGCCGTATCCCATTGCAGGAAGCAAGGTGCCTATATTTGGGTAAATCTCAAATGTTTCTTTTAATTTTCCAACCAGGAACGGACGTGGATCAATCATTTCAGCAGCTCCAAATTTTTGAGCAGCAACAGTACCTGCACCAATCTTCATTTCACCATGGGTGAGGGTTGGGCCATCTTCAACAACTAATACTCTTTTACCTTTAATAATTGCTGGATCATCAACCTTAATTGGAGATGCACCATCAATAACAACAGCTTTTGGATTAACCTTAGCAATATTTTCACGGACGGTTTGAATAGCTTCTGGTGCAGCACTGTCCATTTTATTGATAACCACTACATCAGCCATGCGAAGGGTGACTTCGCCAGGATAATAGGTTAATTCGTGACCTGGACGATGCGGATCAACAACGGTGATATTCAAATCAGGCTTGTAAAATGGGAAGTCATTATTACCACCATCCCAAAGGATTACATCACAACCATCAGGATCATTTTCGGCAGCGCGTAAAATAGCTTCGTAATCAACACCGGCATATATTACGTTACCACGAACAACATGTGGTTCGTACTCTTCCATTTCTTCAACGGTACATTTATGTTTAGCCAGATCTTCAACTGTTGCGAAACGCTGAACTTTTTGAGCGACTAAATCACCATAAGGCATAGGGTGACGAACGGCAACAACTTTTAGGCCTTTCTCCATCAAATATTCAATCACTTTGCGTGAAGTTTGGCTTTTTCCGCAACCTGTTCTAACAGCTCCAACAGCAATTACAGGCTTGGTGCTTTTTACCATTGTATCAGCAGGTCCGAGAAGTACAAAATTAGCCCCGGCAGCATTCACGATTGCACTCACAGCCATAACACGCTGGTAAGGTACATCGCTGTAAGAAAATACACAATCGTCAACTTTCAGATCTTTAATCAGTTTTGGCAGATCGGCTTCGGTATAAATTGGAATTCCTTCAGGATATAAATCGCCAGCCAGTTCGCCAGGATATTTACGGCCGTCAATATCCGGAATTTGCGCAGCAGTAAATGCTACAACATTATACAACTCATTTCCACGAAAGTAGGTGTTGAAGTTGTGGAAATCTCTTCCGGCTGCGCCGATAATGATCACATTTTTTTTCATAAAGCAGTGTTTTTTATTAAAAATTCAACTTTTATGACCACAAATGTAGCTGGAATTGCCTTAAAAACGAACACCATTTTTATAAAAGATTTAAGAAAAATTTTAATAAATTGATAATGAATATATTATATTGTTATTTAATTAACATAACAATCAATCATACTGACATGCCCCTGCCTTAAGCAGCGCATTTCTGCCCTAAATTTTACTACTTTTGCAGGCCTAAATATATTTTTCGTAATGATAGAAAAAATCTTATCCTCAGCTTTTATACAGGCTTACGAATTGCTTTATCAGAAGAATCCAGCTGTAAAATTTGTGATTTTTCAAAAAACAAGACCAGAGTTTGAGGGAGATTATACCCTGGTAGTTTTCCCATTTACAAAAGAATTAAAGAAGTCGCCCGAACAAATTGCGACAGAAATCGGACAACAAATGGTAAGTTCCACAGCTGTTCTGAGTAGCTTCAATGTCATTAAGGGTTTCCTGAATTTGGTCATTGATGATATCTATTGGATGGAGTTTTTTAAGAAAGAGGCTGCAAATGAGTCTTTTGGCCTGTTAAAGAAAGAAGACCCTCAAAAGGTTGTGATCGAATATTCTTCCCCCAACACCAACAAGCCACTTCATTTGGGACATATCCGCAATAATTTGCTGGGCTGGAGTGTAGCTGAGATTATGAAGGCAGCCGGAAATGAAGTTTATAAAGTGAATCTGGTAAACGATCGTGGCATCCATATCTGCAAATCCATGCTGGCATGGCAAAAATGGGGCGAAGGCAAAACGCCGGCAAAAACAAAACTGAAAGGAGATAAGCTGGTAGGGGACATGTATGTGAGGTTTGACGTTGAACTGAAAAAGCAGGTTGAAAAGCTGCAAACAGAAGGTTTGGCAAAGGATGATGCGATTGCTGTTGCGCCACTAACCAAAGAAGCGCGTGAAATGTTGTTTCAATGGGAAGCCGGAAATCAGGATGTGCGCCTGCTCTGGGAAACCATGAACAATTGGGTTTATGAGGGTTTTAGTTCTACTTATAATCGATTAGGTATTGATTTCGATAAAATCTATTATGAGTCAGAGACCTATTTATTAGGTAAAGAATTGGTATTTGAAGGCTTGGAAAAGGGCGTTTTTTACCAAAAAGATGACGGTTCGGTTTGGTGTGACTTATCAGAAGATGGCCTGGACGAAAAGCTTCTTTTGCGAGCTGATGGTACTTCGGTCTATATGACGCAGGATATTGGCACTGCTAATCTGCGTTATGAAGATTATAAATCGGATAAGATGATTTATGTCGTTGGAAATGAGCAGAATTATCATTTTGATGTACTCCAAAAAGTACTTGCGAAATTGGGAAAACCCTGGGCTGAGTCCATAGAGCATTTGTCGTATGGTATGGTTGAACTGCCCGAAGGTAAAATGAAGTCACGTGAAGGGAAGGTGGTGGATGCAGATGATTTGATGGATGAAGTAATTGCCACAGCGCGACGAATGACCGTTGAATTGGGTAAACTTGAAAATATGGAGAGCGAAGAAGCCAACAACCTATTCCGTATTATCGGACTTGGTGCTTTAAAATATTTCATGCTCAAGGTCGATCCTAAAAAGACCATGCTTTTCAATCCTGCTGAATCTGTTGATTTTACTGGTAATACCGGACCTTTTATCCAATATACACATGCACGCATCAAGTCGGTGCTGCGAAAAGCAGCCGACAACAATATTTTGCTGGACACAGAAATTGCATTGCCAAAAGCCCTTTTAAATAAGGAAAAAAGTCTTTTGGTCTTATTGTATACTTTTCCGGCTATGGTTGAGCAGGCAGCTGAAAACAGAAGCCCGGCACTTATTGCCAATTATATGTATGATCTGGCAAAGGAATTCAACCAGTTTTACCAGGAATGTCCCATTATTAGGGAAACTGATGAGGCTCAGCGGCTGTTCCGCCTCCAGCTTAGTGCCTTTGCAGCCAAAACTATACACAAAGCCGCAGCCTTGCTCGGAATAGAAATGCCTGAGCGGATGTGATGCTAATTATTGTATGAAAATGATATCACAAAAACAGCATTTAATCTTAAATAAAAGTTAAATTCTTAATTTTTCATTTTTGATTGCTCAAATTGCTTTAATTTAGACCCGTTCTAAATTACAACTTAAAGCTATTGATTATGAAACGTATCTACAATTTTTCTTATTTATTGTTAATCCCCTTTGCCATACTATTGTATGCGAATAGTACAGGAAGCCCCGGAGGCAAATCGGGAAGTCCCGGAGACGGAGGTTCTACTTGTGTTGAATGTCATGTTGGAACACCTACAGCACAATCGGGATGGATTAGTACAAATATTCCTGATGCCGGGTTTGAGCCCGGAGAAACCTATCAGATTTCTGTAAATCCGATGCACAGTGGTGCAGGTCGTTTTGGTTTTGAGCTCACAGCAGAAACGGCAGGAGGTTCAAAAATTGGAGGATTTACAATTACCGATGCAGGCCGCACCAAGCTGATTACCGGAGGCAATGCTGTAACGCATACTTTTGGTGGAAACACCGGAGGTGACGCCACCACATGGACTGTTGACTGGACAGCTCCTGTTGATCAGGCTGAAGTTCGGTTTTATGCAGCAGTTAATGCCGCAAATGGTAATGGTAATAATTCTGGTGATCAGATTTATACGACCAATTTGTTTTTAAATCAGGCGGCACCGGCTTCTTTGGTATCGGTTGATCCTGAAATGGCGGAAAAGGGAAGTAGTCCTGAACTGACTATTGTTGGTGCAAATACCAACTGGACTGTGGGTGCTCCCGAAGTTTCTATTGTTAATGTGAATAATTCGAACGAAGTTTATGGTGCAACATTAGTTTCGGCAAGCTCCGATTTCGAACTTCAAGCAGTTGTAAATATTCCTTTTAGTGCAACTGTTGGTGATTATCATGTGGTAGTTGATGATCTTGTGTTACCCGCTGCTTTTGAAGTTACGGTTGTAAGCGCACTTGCTGAACTCGCTGCAACTGCTTTAAATGTTTATCCTAATCCTGCAGTATCATCTTTTGTAACTATTGAAACAAAGGCTGATTCAGAGGTAACTGTTTACAATCTGAATGGTAAAGTGATAGTTAAAAAACAATTGCCAGCCGGGAGCTCGCGTCTTAATATTGATGCGCTGACAGCAGGTATGTATGTGATTGAAAGTGCTTCATCCGAAGGAATTTCCAACCAAAAGTTGATAGTTCGATAAAAAACCTGCCATTAATGGTAAAGGCTTTTTCTAACTTTTTTAAAGCAATTAAATAAGTTAGAAAAGGCCGTTTTTTTAAACTTTTTGTCTTTTAAGTAATACAAAACAATAGAAACTAAAGACAAGACTTGTTATCAACTGGATTAAGAGAGGTGTTGAAACAAGTTCCCCATCGAGTAGAAGCATTTGTAATAATCCGTATTTTAGAAGATAATAGACAATTTTGCTGATTATTATACTTCCCAGCACAGCAAATAGCAGATTTTTTGAGCGCTGGGTTAAATAGTAAAACAGGAAAACATTAAGTGACAGCTCCAATGAAATCAGGATTGTTTTAATAAAAACAGGATGCCCGCTTATCATAAACGAAAACATGGGAAGGGTTAAAGCGAGCAGATAAGCATTCTTTTTATTGGTATGTACTAAAGCCAAAATTAGCGCAAGCCGCATCGGTTCGATCAAATATATAGGCAATTGAAACATATGCGAGAGGGCAGGAGTAAAATAGATGAATGCCAGCGCCAAAATATCTAAGCTAGCAGATATAATGGTATTTTTGAGGTTAATAGCTTGGTTAATTGCGATCATGATAAATCAAATTAAGGTTTGATGATTGTATGATTTTGATGACGGCTTCCATCTGTAAGCTGTAAGAAATACTTTCCGCTGGCCAAACCGCCAAAATCAGAAATGTCTGTAGCACCGGCTTGCAGTTCTCCGGAAAAGCATAGCTTAGCTGCTGAATTGAAAATATGGTATTGCAAGGTTGTGTTTTCAAGATTATTAATGCGAAGAAAATCCTTTACCGGGTTTGGATATACCTGAATATTAAAGTCTGAAACTTGTTCTCCAAGACCAATTGTGGTTTCATGAACCTGAAGTAATTCAATGCCTTCTCCTGTACCTAGATTTCGTGTATAAGCTTTATTATTTGAATTGTTCCAATGTTCGTGTACACCCAATGACGAAATGATAATGCCATCATCATCAGGATCATAGCTTATCTCAGTAGGCCAAAGCATACTATCGGCAGCCTGATGCAGGTAGTCGTCAACACCATCCCAGTTGGGTCGGCTTTCGGGAATCGTAGGACCATTGTATTCTGTTCTCAAAAAGTCGTGACAAACAGATTCTATGGCCACCGGATCCAGTGACATAAAGATGGATGAGCACCAGTCGTTGCTAAAAGGCGCTGATTGCCACTTCTCTGGAACACCCAGCGCATCTTCTCCCGGATAAAGCCCGTCAACAAGCATAAGCAGATTTTTTCCGCCCAGTAGTTTATGCATCATAATATCAGTTTGCACGCGATATAGGCCATATCCCAACCTGATGGGGTCGTCAATATTGTCCATCAATCCAGCATGCAGGTGCATGGCCCAGCTGCGTGTGAAGGAACCAAAATGGTTTTTGGCTGCCAGTGTAATGCCTCCTGTAGCATGAGCTTTAAGTGTTGGGATATTAATAAGATAGTCGATTTCATCAAAAATGGTAAATAGCTTGTCGCTCAATGCATCTGGCATCACAGCGCCCTGATCACTGTAAAAAATGCGGTCTGTTTCTGTAACAGCAACTGGGAGTCTTCCCAATGCTAAAATATCAAGTTCGGGATGTATAAGGTTGTTTCCGAGGTAATTAACTAATGGAAATTCATCATGCCAAAGTGAATAAAAGTCCTGATAAATATTTCGGGCAGGATCACCAACAAAAATCATTTCTTGAGGAACACCAGCCTGTTCAACCAATTGCCTGAGCATAGATAGAACTACATATGGATTTGTTTCAGCCGAGAAAGGATTGATTGTGAGGTCATCATTGCGTCGAAGTTCTTCATCATAACGCCCTGTTGCCAGTCCGCCATAGGCTGTTGTCGCGTTGATTTTTAAGAGAATTTTTTCGCCTTCTGTATATCCCAGATTGCCCTGGCTGTGTTGTTGGTTGTAATACTGAAAAATCAAATCCCATGCTTCCGATGCTGTGTTTGCCCCAGAAACCGCCAATAAGGACTTATTGATCATGCTGTCGATTACTAAGGGATTGTTATTGTGTGCCATAAACCAGGCGTCATCACCTTCATCAATAGCACCATTATTATTAGAAGTATTGGTGCAATTATCGTTGGTTGCGCTGGTATTCCACATCCATGTTACGCGTCCCTGAAAAATTCCTTTTGCTTCGCCAATAGGTTCATTTGGTGGAAATGTTCCTTTGATTTTGGCAGCATTTTTAGCTTGAGCAGGAAGTGAAAATGAAGTGGCTGAAACAAGGTATAGCGTTGCTGCAGAAACCAATAAAACGAGTGCCAACAGGTATTTTGATTGTAGCATCGACTGCCTGAAGTGTTTAAAAGTAACAGCAGCGCCACCCAGACTCAGGATGTAAATTACAAAGGATGACATAAATGGAGCCGTTGCCTTCATGCAGGGATAAGCCGCTCGCGACGGTTTTGGTATTACCCTGATAAGAAACCATAGTGTTGCCAAAAATCCAATCACAAAAAACAATACCTTATGATGGATTTGTTTTTGTTTCAGCTGATTAATTAGCTGAACGAATCGTTTTGGTAAGTGTGGGATTGGGTTATACATACCTGTAGAAATTTTTACGAAAAAAGTGTTCGTCCACCAAAATTACTACAATTTACGGTTGAACGCAACAAGGGCAAGAAGCTCAAATTGCATAGCCAATATTGCTTTTTGTAGATTTTTAGCTTAACCTGTTTCCATGCGCTTTACTTTTTCCATCACAATTTCATTCAATTCTTTTTTGTAACGGATGATGCGATCCCTTAATGTATTGTCTCCAGCTGAGAGTATCTGAGCAGCCAGTATTCCTGCATTTTTTGCGCCATTTAGCGCAACTGTGGCTACCGGTACACCTCCGGGCATTTGAAGTATGGAAAGTATGGAGTCCCATCCATCGATGGAGTTGGATGATTTAACAGGAACCCCAATGACAGGCAGGGGCGAAATAGCGGCAACCATGCCAGGCAAATGAGCAGCACCTCCGGCACCTGCTATAATTGTTTTTATTCCGCGCTGATGGGCGTTTTTCGCGAATTCGAACAGGCGCTCTGGTGTGCGGTGTGCCGAAACGATGGAAATTTCATAGTGAATTTCGAAATGTGCTAAAATTTTGGCGGCTTCTTCCATGACGGGTAAATCAGAGTCTGAGCCCATGATGATACTTACCAATGGTGATTTCATGCAATAATTTTTATCAGGTTTTTAACTTGGTTGGCTTTATTGATAGCCTCTTCACGTGTGGAGGCTAGAACAGTCAAATGTCCCATTTTGCGAAAAGATTTGGTGATTTTTTTGCCATACAGATGCACTTTCACACCTTCGATTCGCATGGCTTCGCGCAGTCCTTCGTACTGAGCCGGGCCTTCAAATCCGGGTTCGCCCAGCAAGTTAAGCATAATGGCTGGCATTTTGAGCTGTGCACTGCCCAAAGGAAGTCCTAAAATGGCCCGCAATAATTGCTCAAACTGAGAGGTGACAACACTTTCGATAGTGTGGTGTCCGCTGTTGTGGGGGCGAGGAGCTACTTCATTTACCCATACCTTATTGTTTTTGTCAACGAACAATTCCACGGCAAGTAAGCCAACCATTTTCCACGAGCTAATGAGCTTGTCGGCTAGTTTATATGCTTCCTCAGCTACTTCCGGTTCTAGTTCAGCAGGACAAATCAGCATTTCCACCAGATTGGCTTCCGGGTTAAATTCCATTTCCACAACCGGAAAATGACTTAGCTGACCTTCAGCATTACGCGCCGAAATAACAGAGATTTCTTTGTTTATGGAAATTTTATTTTCAACAACAGAAGGTGCATCTATAAGTTTGCTCGTTTCAGCCTGGTTGTTTACAATAACCACTCCACGGCCATCGTATCCGCCTTTTCGGATTTTTTGAACAAAAGGGAACTTTATTGTTGATTGCTCAATAGCGGCAAGAATTGCGGCTTTGTCCCTAAAAAGTTGATAAGCAGCAGTCGGAATATCAAAACGGCTGAAAAACTGTTTCTGAAGTCCCTTATCCTGAATTGTTTCCAATATTTCGGGATCAGGCAGAATAATTTTGCCTTCTGCTTTCAACCGCTTAAGGGCCTCAACATTGATGCTTTCAATTTCATAAGTAATTATATCAACCTGCTGCCCAAAATTATAGACTGAATCATAATCGGTATGGCTTCCCTGAATAAATTTTGTGCACTGACCAGCTGCCGGGCAGCTTGGATCGGCATCCATAACATAGGTTTTAATATCCCAGTTACTCGCTGCTAAAACCAGCATTTTAGCCAGTTGCCCACCAGCTGTTATCCCCAGTTTTAATGTTGAAATATGATTAAGCTCTAGCATTTTAAGACTATTAGGTGATTTGCATAAACACTGCAAAACTAAAGTTTTACTACTGTTTTAGAAAGAAAAAAAACGTTGCTCCATCAATTGAATTCCAATAACGCTTGATTCCAGTGCTTTCGCCATATCAAATGTTAATATATTTATGCCGGATAACTTGTTCAGCTGTTTTTGTGCTGTATAAGCCTTTTAATAGTTAAAATAGATGTTGTTGAGGGTTTTATCACAAGGAAAAGCAAAAGTTTGAAAATCCCGGGTCAGTTTTATAAATTGAACCTGAATTTTAGGTGGCTCGAACTTTATTCCTCAGTTAATGAATTGAGCTGGGGAAACTGACACCATGATGATTAAACAATATGTGAAAGCGTAAAAGGATGGTGTAATCTAGCCAATGTTGTTTGCAATTTTGCGAAAGACAGAACATTTTATGGTTTTGTTTCGCATAAAAAACGAAATTTACATAAAATACATGCTGTTCACTAAACCTTTCGCGTTTTCATGCATCTAAGTACCATATTAACCTTAATAACAAACTCATGAACGCATTAAAATTTGGATTTCTATTTTTAGCATTAGGTCTGGTTCTCTTTTCTTGCCAGAAAGATAAAACAGAGAATACAGCTATTTCCGAGCAAAAAGAAGCAATAAATGAAGCCTTTGTGTCACAAACTTTTGATGAGGTACAGGACATTGCAGACGAGGCTTATTATCTTGGAAGCCATAATCTGAAAGCTGGCACGGAGGATTTTCTGAGATTTAGTGATTGTGTAACGATTACTTTGGACACCACGGTAATGCCACGTATTTTGACTATTGATTTCGGAGAAGAAAACTGTCTTTGTCGTGATGGAAAATACCGTCGTGGAAAAATTATTGTCAGTTTTAATGGTCGTTATCGTCAGCCGGGAACGCTTATAACACATAGTTTTGATAACTATTTTGTCAACGACAATCAGGTGGAAGGCACTCATTCAGTCGAAAACATGGGTTTTAATGAAGATCAACACATGTGGTTTGCAATCGAAGTCCAAGGCCAGCTGACATTGACGGACAGTACAGTACACAACTGGAATGCTACACGAAATAGAACCTGGATAAGAGGGTTTAACACACCGATTTGGCGTGATGACGCCTTTTTAATCACTGGAAATGGTAACTACAGCAATTCAACAGGAAGTAATATTAGTAGAACAATTATCACACCTTTGCTGCGTGAACTAAGTTGCCCGTTTTTTGTGAGCGGAACAGTTGAAATTGTGCCATCAACAGGTTCATTAAGGTTGCTGGATTTTGGCGATGGCAGCTGCGATAATTTAGCCACCTTAACTATTGGTGAACGTGTCATAACAATTGTTCTGCGATAACAATAGTGATGGCAACGAAAAAGTACGACTTAGCCGAAGCGCATGGATAAGAAACAGAAGAGATTTGCCGCTTTAATTGACGAATACAGTCCAATGCTTTATGCACAAATCAGGAGTATGTTACTCAATCATGAAGATGCCGATGATGTTTTGCAAAATACTTTCATGAAAGCCTGGATCAATCTGGATAAGTTTAATGAAAATGCTGCCATGAAAACCTGGATTTTCAGAATCGCTGTAAATGAGTCACTCATGCATTTAAGAAGGCGTCAATCAAAAAATAATAGGTTAGGGATCACAGTCAATAACGATTTGGCTCAAAATTCCCGGCATGCAGTAATGCCAGATCATGACCCAGCCAAACTGCTTGAACAAGCGCTAACAGTACTAACCGAAAAGCAACGGCTGATATTCGGATTGAGATATTATAATAACTTGCCTTACAAAGAAATATCAGAAATTACCAAGCAAAAAGTCGGAACCCTTAAAGCGACTTATCATCAGGCAACAGCAAAAATTGAACAATACGTTAAACAATATGAATAAATCGGATTTAAAGCGTTTTGAATCGCAGAGAAATATGATCGGAGGAGGTTTTTCGGACTTACCGGATGAATACTTTGAGTTGCTTAAAGCCAGATTATTGCGGGAAACCGACAAACATAGAAAACCTAGGATTGCTTTATTAGCACGCTTTCGCTATTTAGCAGCAGCCTTTGTATTGCTGTTGATTGCCGGGGGCTTGTTTTGGATGCTCAATAGTGAGTTGCCTCAAAATTTACAAGTCACTAGTCTGCTAAAACCAGATGACAGCATCAAGAATCGAGTAGAAGCGGATTCTGGTGTGAGGCACTTTGGCGATCCAGTTATTGATAGCCTTAGCTTGAAAAAAATTCCAAATGAATACCTTATTTTATACCTTATTGAATCAGAAGAGTTTGAGTTTTAAAAATAGTGATTATGAAATCAATTAAGAAAAGTTTATTGTTGTTTTTATTGCTCCCCATGCTTGCGTTTGCTCAAAATAATGAACGTCGGCAACAGGCAATGAAACACATAGAAGCCGTTAAAATCGGTTTTTTTACCCGGCAATTGCAACTTACTACAGAGGAGGCCAAACGGTTTTGGCCAGCTTATGAAGCTTATCAGGCTGCACTTACGGCTCAGAAAGAAGCACGAAGATCAGCGATTAGAAAAGCCGAAACACCACTCGAAAATCTGTCGGAAAGTGAGATCAATCAGCTGATAGATGCAAGATTAGAACAGGCACATACAGCACTTGAAGCAAGGACTGATTTCGTTGCTGAGCTTCGTACTTTTCTTCCGCCTCTAAAAGTTGTTCGGTATTTTAAGGCCGAAGAAGCGTTCAGACAAAAGGTTCTAGAGCGCATCCGTGATAGAAGAGACGAAGACAGCTTGCCGCTCAACGATCGAGATATCCCATAATATCAGCCAGATAGGTCATCACCAAAGCCAGTGTAAAAGAGATAATTGGCGCAATAAGCCACATAAGAAAAAATCTTCTCACTTCCGTTTTGCTAAAAATGTTTTTTGTCCCGAGTTTTGCTACGCCAATACCCAGAATAGCAGCCACATTGAGCTGAACAAGTGATGTTGGAATTCCCTTTACCAATGAGGCTGCCAGTAATAAACTTGCCGAGACAAAGGCAATAATTACGGCCTCAAATTTTCCGAATAACACAATTTCCTTGCCGGTATTTTGAAGTATTTTGGCTCCGAAAATGGAACTTCCAATGCCAAAACTCGGAGCAACCATAAGCGTTGACAAAATCATGATGAGTATAAAATTGTCATTCACTGAAATTCCCAGTTCGTTAGCTGTCATCATGGCAATAGGACCAGCCGCATTAGCAACATTATTCGACCCGATTGAGAAGGCAACATATAAAGACATCAACACCAATAAGCCGTTCCAGAAAGGTTTAAGATTCTCATTTTGAGCTCTTGGCATTGTATAGCCTCGCCTTCGCATTGGCTTGTATATGTATTTGCCGATAAACAGGCTGATGAAATAGGAAACAATGGGTAAAATAAACCAGGTTGGAACAATTTCGAGAAAGAGTTTTTGGGTATTAAGCTCGCTAAAATATACAGCTACCGCGGTAACGGCCATAACTGTTGCCTGGCTGGTCGATTGCGGAATCCCTGCAATGTTGGCCACCAACAAGGCAATAGTAACAGCAAACAGTATTATCGAAACTACCGTAAAAGTCATGAACTCCGGTGACAGAAGACTTTTGCCCATAGTTGTTGCTGTTCCCTTTCCTGCGATGATTGCCCCCAAAAATACCATAATCCCAAATAAACCCGGAATGAGGCTTTTGCGGATAACATTAGCTCCAAAGGCAGCTGAAAAAGCAGGTCCTGTGCCACTTCCACCCATAGTTATAGCCAAAACCATGGCAAGAATAAAAGGAAGCAGCAATTGATTGAATAATGGCGACATAATTGCTTTTGCTTAAAGATTAAGGAAATTGAGTATGTTGGAATTGATAGCTATTTCAGTCGGTCAAAATTAATGAATTTTGTTTTTCGATAAGGCGAGTTTTATATTTTCTTGAACTTAAGATATAGGTTTTCCCTCTAAAAAAAATCATGTACTTTTGGCGTGCTGAATTGTTAAAACATATGCTGCATCTATCATTAGTAAGTCCTGTTTACCGGGCAGAAAAAATACTTCCTGTGTTAGTACAAAGAATTTCTGACGCTGTAAAACCAATTACCAGCGATTTTGAAATCATTTTGGTTGACGATTGCAGCCCTGATAACTCCTGGGCTGTAATAGAAGCACTGGCTAAAGAAAATTCGGCTATCAAGGCTATCAAATTAAGCCGAAATTTTGGACAACATTATGCTATTACAGCAGGTCTGGATCATGCAAAAGGCGAATGGATTGTAGTGATGGATTGTGATTTGCAGGACAGACCGGAAGAAATCCCTGTGTTATATAATAAAGCACAAGAAGGATATGATATTGTATTGGCCCGAAGGGCTGTTCGCAAAGATAGGTTTGTCAAACGCTTGTTTTCCAAGTGGTTTTATAAGGCACTCAGCTACCTCACCGGATCTGAACAAGATGAATCCGTTGCGAATTTTGGAATTTATCACCGTAAAGTCAATGAGGCGATCAGGCAGATGCGTGAATCAATCCGCTATTTCCCAACAATGGTTCAGTGGGTTGGATTTCGTTCAGCGAAAATCGAGGTGCAGCATGATGAGCGTTTCGAAGGAGAAACATCTTATAACCTGAGAAAGCTATTGAGATTGGCAACGGATATTATTCTGGCATTTTCTGATAAGCCACTCAGAATACTCATCAAGGGTGGCCTTTTAATTGCCTCAGTTTCATTTGTTGTGGCGCTTATTTATTTGATAAAATGGTTAAGAGGCGATATTGAAATTCTGGGATATACCAGCCTGATTATTTCGGTATGGTTGCTATCCGGTATAATTATTGCCACACTTGGTGTGGTCGGACTTTATATCGGAAAAATATTTGAAGGTGTTAAAAACAGACCGATTTACCTGGTTGAAAAGAAAATTAATGATTGATCATTTGATTTGGGATTCGGCATTTTTTGGTTTTCCCGTGGGCAAAATCTTAATCGAAAATCCTTTTGATTTCCATGAAGATGAATTCAAGTCAGCAGCAAATAGTTTCAGGCTTGTATATGTGTTCTCCGGAAAACCTATTATTGGAGCCAGTTTTGCCAGGCTGGTTGATGTAAAACTTACTTTTCAAAAGGCTTTGAATGCTTCAACAACTTCAAAGAAGTTGATATTCTTTGATAAGAAAATTCATGATAAAAAGGCTTTGCTTCAGCTGGCCTGGGAAAGTGGCAGCTATAGCAGATTCAAAACTGATCTCCATTTTGATAGAAAAGATTATTTTAGAATGTATGAAATCTGGGTTAACAAAAGCTTAACGTCAGAGCAGTCATTTGTTATGATTGAAGCGGTTAATAACGAGCTTTTAGGCTTTGTTACAGTAGATTTAAATGATTCGGAAAGCGCTTCAATTGGTTTGATCGCTGTTGATGAGTCGTGTCGAGGGCAGGGTGTAGGTAGCAATTTGATGAAGCAGGCAGAGTGTTTAGCAGTGCAGTATGGCCGAAAATTTCTTAAGGTGGCCACACAGCAGGAAAACGTTTTGGCTGCTGCATTTTATAATAAGAAAGGCTACAAAGTGGCTAATCAGGAATATATTTATCACTTTTGGAATTTATGATCCCTTTCAATAAACCATATATCACCGGCCGCGAACTGGAATTTATCAGTGATGCTGTTGCGTGCGGCCATATTTCCGGTAATGGGAAATACACCAAATTGTGTCAAAAACTGGCAGAAGAAAGCTGGAGATTTCATAAATGTCTGCTTACAACCTCTTGCACCGATGCGCTTGAAATGGCAGCTATATTATTGGATATCAAGCCGGGGGATGAGGTTATAATGCCTTCTTTTACTTTTGTAAGTACGGCCTTGGCTTTTGTGCGACAGGGGGCAAAAGTTGTTTTTGCTGATAGTCGCTCCGATCATCCGGGGATTGATGAGCATGCTATTGAGCATTTAATTACGAAAAAGACACGTGCCATAGTTGTGGTGCATTACGCGGGTATTGCTGTTGATATGAAACCATTGATGGAGATGGCTGATCGATATAAAATCCCGGTTGTTGAGGATGCCGCTCAAGCCATTGATAGTTTTTATATACGTGATGGTGCGACTAAGGCTTTGGGTAGTTTTGGTGTTTTGTCTGCTTTTTCATTTCACGAAACCAAAAACATACAAAGTGGAGAAGGCGGCATGCTTGTGATCAATGATCCGAAGCTTGTAAAAAGAGCTGAAATAATTTGGGAGAAAGGAACAAACAGGGCTGAGTTTTTTAGGGGAGAAGTGAATAAATATGGCTGGGTGGATGTTGGAAGTTCATTTTTGCCTGCAGATACCATTGCTGCTTTTTTATATGCTCAATTAATTGATATTTTGGATATTCAGCAGAAAAGAAGAAGTCTATGGAATAATTATAACAGGCTTTTTGAATCCTGGAATAGCAGCCGGATTCAGTTGCCATTTATTCCGGATTACGCAACCAACAATGGACATATGTTTTATCTGGTGTTGGAGAGTTTCGAGCTAAGACAGCAGCTTATCAGCCATCTGAAAGCAAATGGTGTGCTCGCCGTTTTTCATTATTTGCCATTGCATTTATCGGACTATTACCGCGATAAGCACGATGGAAGAAGCCTTCCTAACTCAGAATATTTTGCCGATAGATTGCTGCGTCTGCCGCTTTATTATGAATTGACTTTTGAGCAACAGAAATTTATAGTTGAGCTTATTCATGATTTTTTTGAAAAAACCAACCAATGAAACAAACACCTGGTAGTCGTTTTACGAAGGCTTGGTTTTTGGGAGCAACAGTTGTGAGCCTAATCTTGCTGGTAGTTTTCTTGGTTTCTATTGTTATTCGCAGGTTTAATGGCGATGAAGGTATTATAGGTGAATGGGCTTATTGGCTGGCAAAAAATGGCGAAGCGCGTTCAATGCTTTATTACAGCTATTTTGGCGAAAAGGCCCTGTCGCTTCCTATTTATCATAAGTTTTATACAATTTTGCTCTCAGGCATGATTGAAGTATTTGGTTTTCAATTATTTTTTCTAAGAATACCTTCTTTACTGGCTTTTGGCGGGATTATACTGTTAAGTAGCATTTATCTGCGGGACAAAAAAGTTGAACTTTTTCCCTGGTATATAATTTTAGGATTTTTCTTGTCGCAATCGCTTGTTTTTAACTTTGCTTTTGTGGCAAGGCCTGAACTATTAATGGCATTTTTAGCGCTGGCAGTCTTTATTTCACTCAGAAAGTTTTCAATAACAAAAGATTGGAGATGGGCATTATCAGCTGGTATTATCAGTGGCTTGTCATTTTATACGCACCTCAACGGCTTGGCAATTATTGCTGCGGCCGGCTTATTTCTCCTTTTTCATTTTCAATGGAAGGCAATTTTTGCTTTTGGGTTGAGTGCGTTTGCACTTGCCAGCTTGTTTGTTGTTGATATTCCAGGAACTTATATGGGATTGCTGAATGAGCTGTCACAAGCACCGGATGTAAAAAACAGTAGTTTCTCGCTGGGTCGGGTATTGATGAAAATTGTGTATGAGCACGAACGCTTCTTTCATAATGCTGGTTTGGCGGTATTTTCATTAGCTACTTTTTTAAGTTTGGCATTTACTTGGAAGCAGCAATACAAGCAAAACTCGGATTTGCTAATATTTACAATATTGCTTGTTTTCAGCCTAAGCCTTATAACCCATGGTAAAACCCCAAAGTATATGCTCATTTATATACCATTTATGGGATTGATTATCTTGCATGCAATTCATTTTCTTTTATCTGCTCAAAGCAAAATTAAACTCCTTGTTCTTTCACTATTTCTTGTTGCCGGGGCAGGAATTTCAATAGGAAATTATCTTAAAGATTACCCTTATTTTGTTGCTGTTGAAGCACGAAATCAGGCTATGGGAGCACAAATGGTAAAGGGAGCTACCGTATTGGCACACAATGGTTTTGTGTTTGGGCAAATGGAGCAATTTGAAATACGTAGTCCAATTGTTTTCTTTTTTACCAACGAAGGTTTTACAAAGAACGAATATGATGACAGTTTTGAATACCTTAATTTTGCCCGAAAGGAGAATTACGATTATGTAGCAATCGATCTTCTTCTGGAAAGAAAGGAAATCAGAGAGATTTTTGATGACGAAAGATTTAGAGCAGGTGATAGTCTGGCGGGCTACAAGCTATTCTATAAGGATGCAGATTTTATGGTTTTTAAACGATTGAAAACCGGTAATTCCGGATTGTGATTGTCCGCGATCCTTTAAGTCAGAAGAAAAAAATAAACCATTTATTAGATTAAACTTTAAAGAATAATGAAATATAATTTTGACAAACAAATTGATCGCACCAATACATCAAGTGTAAAGTATGACTTACGCGAATTAATTTTCGGCCAAGAAGATGTTTTGCCAATGTGGGTTGCTGATATGGATTTTGAGACTCCCGATTTTATTCGCGATGCTGTTAAAACCCGTGCCGATCATGCTATTTATGGCTATACTTTCAGAGGTGAAAGCTATTATCAGTCGATAATCGATTGGTTTAACGCACGATACAAATGGAAGATAGAAAAAGACAGTATCGTGTTTTCGCCAGGTATTGTGCCGGCTGTTAATATGGCGGTTTTAGCATTGACGAATCCCGGCGATAGAATAATTGTACAGCCACCTGTCTATTTTCCGTTTTTTACGGCAGTATCGAATCATAACCGCGAATTGGTTCATAACCAACTGATTAATCAAGACGGTAACTACAGCATGGATTTTGAGTTGCTGGAACAGCAGGCCAAGGATGCGCGTATGCTTATTTTATGTAATCCACATAATCCTGTTGGTCGGGCATGGCGGAGGGACGAGCTGGAGAAACTGGCAGCTATTTGTTTGCGTAATAATTTGCTGGTGATATCGGATGAAATACATGCTGATCTTGTTTTGCCTGGCTACAAACACACTCCTTTTGCCAGCGTGCATCCTGATTTAAAGGCATCTACTTTGACCATGCATGCCGCCAGTAAAACGTTTAACCTCGCGGGATTGGCAACTTCCGCTATAATTATTGAGGAGGAAACCTTGCGCAATCAGTTTAAACAATTTGTGGCTTTTTTGCATGTCGATATGGGCAATTTATTTGGTGCAGTAGCTACTGAAACAGCTTTTAATGAGGGAGCTGAATGGCTCACGGAAATGCTTGATTATGTGCATGAGAATATTGTTTTCTTCGCAGATAGCCTAGCTGAAAAATTACCACGGTTGAAAGTATATAAACCGGAGGCTACTTATATGGTTTGGCTCGATTTTAGTCTTTTTGGCTTGAATGATGAGGAGCTGAAAGATAAAATCATAAAAGAAGCGGGTTTAGGTTTAAATGCTGGAATCGACTTTGGACCAGGGGGATCTCAGTTTATGCGGATCAATCTGGCTTGCCCCAGACAGACTGTTGAGCTGGCAGTTAGTAAAATTTATCAAGCTTTTTCAAACCTTTAGCAAACTCTTGCGTATAAAACTAAGTATGAACTGTTGTTGCATGAGAAAGATTCTTCTAACGGTAGGGTTAATGCTATGTTTTGCGATGGCTTTTGGCCAGGGTGCAGAATCGGGTATGTTTAAGCTGCGAAGCGGGATTTCAGTCCCATTGGGCTCTTATGGGAAAAATAGCGGCACATTGGATTATAGTGGATTTGTAGGCAGAGGAACAAATTTTGGAGCAGAAGCAGTTTACTTTTATGGCGAAAATGTAGGCTTTGGCGGCTTGCTTTCATACAGTAGTTTTAAACTTGATAATGAGCGTTTTGCAGGAGCCTATGTCAATTCCAACATCAATTATGATACGGCATTTATCAATGTAAATCCTTACAGAACACTTGTTGGTGTTGTCGGTTTTTATTTTGATTTGCCGGTAGGCGATTATTTTGCTTTTACAATGAAGATGATGGTCGGCTCACATATTGTGCAAAAACCAGCAGGCGTTGTTACTGTTGAAAACCGGGTAAGCTCTACGATTAACTTCGTCGAAACCTCTTCTATTAGTTCTAAATTTGCACTTTACACGGGTTGTGGTTTTCGGGTCAATCCTTATGAAAATTGGAATTTAACTGCTGATATTGAATATGTTGGATCTAAACTTAGCTTTGAATACGAGAAAAATGCTAATACTGTGCGCAATGAGAAAATTATTAAAACTTTGGTTTTTTCTTTTGGAATCGCCTATTTTATCGAATGAGAATGAAATCAGCATCCTATAATTATTAACTGTATGAAAGTATTGAAATTTGTTGGACTTGTGCTTTTGGTTTTTCTGGTAATTGCTATGGTTTTACCTGTGATTATGCCCGAAACTGCTTCAACAAGCCAATCAGTGCAAATTAATGCCAGCGCTACTGTTGCTTTTCGATTGGTGAACAATCCCAAAAACTGGAAGCGCTGGAGCCCCTTTGAACTTGATAATCCTGAAATGACATCTATTTATGATGGACCAGAACAGGGCAAAGGTGCCGGCCACCGCTGGGAAAGTGCAGATATGGGCAGTGGAAGCATGCTGATTGTTGAAAGCGAACCCTATAAATTCATCCAAAGTCAGCTGGATTTTGGTAACCATGGTTTGGCACTTGATGAATGGGAATTTATTGAAAATGAAAATGGCGTTGAAGTAGTATGGACGCTTAAGCTCAGTGAGTTGACTTATCCTTTTGGAAAATATTTTGGTTTTTTTCTCGATGGATTGATGAATCCTATGCAGGAAAAAGGGCTGAAAAAACTTAAAGAAATTGCTGAATCTTATGCTGAAACTTTAATTATAACGGAACAAAACCTCGAAAGCCTAAATTGTTTGGCTGTTTCTGATTCTGTTTATCGTCAGGATATTTCTGCTTTTATGCAGCAAAGTAAAAGTTTGCTTGAAGACTATTTCAGTAAGGTTAATATCACTAAAGCCGGAAATGAGTTTTTGATTTACAAGAATCAAACAGAAAATGAAAAGATAGGGGTTACATACGCTTTTCCGGTTTATGATGAAGCACGGGAGTACGGCACTATCGTTAGCTTTACACGAACCGCTGGCCGCGTACTTCAGTCTATACATCACGGAGATTATACTGCCATTGATGCTGTCCATTTTGAGTTACAACAGGTTTTACGCGATAGAAATTTGCCACTTGATGTATTAATTATGGAAGAGTTTGTTGGAGATGTTGACACCACTATAATCGTTAGTTATTACCTGAAAGCAGACTAAATCAGTGTAAATGGCGTTGTCGTTTTGTGGGATAAAGGATGTCTTTCCTCCTTTACATTTTAAGTAGATGAACATTTTAAGCCTTAAAACGGTTTAAGCAAGTTAGAAAAAGGACCAGGAATGAAGGAAGAAAAGGATGAAGCGAAAGCAAAATTGAGCCTAAAGGGTTTAAAAAGATTGTTGTCATTGTTGCGTTTTATGTGGCCCAAGAAATGGGCGTTTATCGGAGGACTCGGCGCATTAATATTTTCAAGTTTAGGAACACTGGCTTTCCCAATGCTATTGGGTGAGTTATTGGATGCCGCCAACCCTGAAGCAAGTTTACAGCGCATTAACGAGTTGGCCTTGATATTGTTAGGGATATTTGCGGTAAATGCCGTACTATCCTATTACCGGATCTATTTATTTGCTATCGTAACCCAATACATGCTTGCACAACTGCGCCAAACCACATACAACCACATGATCAGGTTGCCAATGCGTTTTTTTTCATCGCGCAGAGTAGGGGAGCTCAACAGTCGCATTTCCTCTGATATCTCTGTCCTTCAGGAAACTTTCACTTTTACTGTTGCGCAGTTTATTCGTCAAATGATAGTGATCATTGGCGGCATCTTTTTGCTGACATTGATTTCGTACAAGCTTACCATTTTTATGCTTGCTTTTGTCCCTTTGGTAGCAATTGGTGCACGTATATTTGGCAAAGCTGTTCGCCGGCTTTCCAAAGAAGCACAATCTCAGGTCGCTCTTTCCAATGTTATCGTTGAGGAAACCTTACAAGGTATTTCCAATGTAAAGGCTTTTAATAATGAGAGCTACGAAAGTAACCGCTATTCGGAAGCAACCAACGAGGTGATTACTATTGGATTGAAGGGTGCAAGATGGCGTGCTTTATTTATATCACTCATCGTATTTAGCTTGTTTACCAGTATAGTAGGCGTGATCTGGTTCGGTGTTTACCTCGTTAATCAGGGTGCGGGATTGAGTTCGGGCGATTTGTTCAAGTTCATCCTCTACACATTATTTATAGGAGCTTCTATTTCCGGTATGGCTGATTTGTATTCGCAGGTGCAGAAAGCAATTGGTGCTACGGATAGTTTGCTTGATCTGCTGGAAGAAGAAACGGAACCACAACTCACAGCAGATTGTGGAGATGACAAAATACTAAAAGGTAATCTTCGCTTTGATTCAGTAAGTTTTGCTTATCCTTCACGTCCTGAACTTGAGGTGTTGAAAGGAATTGATTTTGAAGTGAAAACAGGCCAGAAAATTGCATTGGTCGGCGCATCTGGTGCCGGGAAAACCACCATCACTTCTTTGATATTCAGATTTTACGATCCTAACCTCGGAGAGGTATTACTGGATAATATTCCTGCCAATGAGCTAAGCTTGAACTGTTTGCGGAAGCAGATGGCTATTGTGCCGCAGGAAGTTTTGCTTTTTGGCGGAACAATTGCTGAGAATATTGCTTACGGCAAACCCGGCGCAGACTTTGAAGAATTGAAACTAGCGGCTGAAAAAGCCAATGCACTTAGTTTTATTAACAGCTTCCCCCAGGGATTTGATACTGTTGTTGGAGAGCGTGGTTTGCAGCTTTCGGGGGGACAAAAACAACGGGTTGCCATTGCACGTGCTATCTTACGTGATCCAAAAATTTTGGTGCTTGACGAAGCTACCAGTGCACTTGATACCGAATCGGAAAGCCAGGTGCAGTCGGCTCTCAACGAACTTATGAAAGGACGCACCTCAATAATAATTGCCCATCGTTTGTCAACGATACGTGAGGCCGACACAATACTTGTACTCGATCAGGGCAGAATTGTGGAGGCTGGCACGCACGACGAACTGATTGGTAATGCTGACGGAAAGTATTATGCCTTGCAAAATATAGCACGCTAACGCCTATTGATTAATCAGCTGTAGGAACTCTGCTTCAGAAATAATGTTGATACCCAGTTTTATCGCTTTATCTTTTTTTGCAGGCCCCATGTTTTCGCCTGCCAGGAGATAATCTGTTTTTGCACTTAATGATCCTGAATTTTTACCGCCAAAATCTTCGATCAGCTGTTTCATTTCATCCCGCGACCTGCTAAAAACGCCACTTATTACAATAGTTTTACCGTTTAATACTCCCTGTTCAGCATTTTTTTTAGCCGCTTGCTCAAACTGAAGCCCTTTTGTTTTTAAACGTGCTATTAAGTGCATGTGTTGTTCGTCGTTGAAATAGCTTTGTAAGGAGCTGGCGATTCTATCACCAATCTCATCCACAGCAACTAATTCCTCATAAGTAGCCCGTTGAATTCTGTCGATGGATAAAAAGGCATCGGCGAGTTTCTTGGCAACCGTTTCGCCTACATACCGAATACCCAATGCAAATAAAACGCGGTGAAATGGTACTGTTTTGGATTTTTCCAAACTGTCGAGGATATTTTGACTGGTTTTTTCCCTAAAACTGACTTTTCGTGAAATTGTATTTCCCGGGTTTTCCTCATCGGGTGTTTCAATAATTTTTTCCAATCCAAAAAGTTGATCAAAACTCATGTCATAGAGATCGGCTGCATTTTTGATTAGACCTTGATCAAACAACAGGGCTATTTTGCCTTCTCCCAGACTCTCTATATTCATCGCCTTTCGGCTGATAAAATGTTCGATTTTGCCTTTAATCTGAGGTGGACAACCTTCGCTGTTAGGACAATACCAGGCTGCTTCGCCATCCTGTCTGACCAATGGGGTTTCACACTCCGGACAATGCGCTAAAAATTGAATGGCTTTGCTGTCGGCATGGCGGGCAGTAAGGTCGATAGCCGTAATCTTTGGGATAATCTCACCTCCTTTCTCCACCGTCACAAGATCATGCTGATACAAGCCAAGTTGTTCGATGAAATCAGCATTATGCAGGCTGGCACGCTTAACAGTTGTTCCGGCCAAAAGTACTGGTTCTAAATTTGCAACCGGTGTAACAGCACCTGTTCTTCCTACCTGAAAATCAACAGAGAGAAGTCTGGTTTGAACTTCTTCAGCCTTGTATTTGTATGCAATGGCCCAGCGGGGCGATTTTGCAGTAAAGCCAAGCTGACGCTGCTGAGCAAAGCTGTTTACTTTAATTACGATACCATCAATGTCGAAGGGTAGCTCGTGTCGCGCACTTTCCCAGTCGTTAATAAACTCGAAAATTTCATCGACATTTTGACAGAGTGCGATATTATTCGGGATACGAAAACCCCAGTTTTTCGCGTGTTGCAGACTTTCGTAATGGGTTTCAAAACGTTGTTCCTTCTCATCCATCATCAGGTAATACAGCCAGCAATCGAGTTTACGCTTGGCTACTTCAGCCGAATCCTGTAATTTGAGTGTGCCGGCTGCGGCATTGCGCGGATTAGCAAACAACTGTAACCCATGTTGCTCGCGGGTTCTATTAAGCTTTTCAAAGCTACTTTTTGGATAATATATCTCCCCTCTGATCTCGAAATAATCCGGATAATTGCCCTGTAGCTTTAGCGGAATGCTTCTGATGGTTTTAACATTCGCCGTAACATCATCGCCTTTTGTGCCATCGCCGCGGGTAACGGCTCTGTCTAATTCTCCACTTTTGTAGTTCAGGCTGATGGCTACACCATCGTACTTGAGTTCGCACACAAACTCAAGTTTTTCACTCACTGCTTTTTGCGTTCTGTTGATAAAATCGGCAATTTCATTGCGGCTGTATGAATTTGACAACGAAAGCATTGGATATTGATGGGCAACGGTTTCAAAGTTTTTGGTGATGTCGCCTCCTACGCGCTGTGATGGGGAGTTGGGCATTGTCAACCCTGGAAACTGCTTTTCGAGTGCAATCAACTCTTCCATGAGCATGTCAAAATCATAATCAGGAATAGCAGGCTGTGCTAATGTATAATAATTATAATTGTGTTGTTCAATGCTTTTACTGAGTTCTGCGATTCGTTTTCTGGCTTTTTCCTTATCCATAAAGTTCGAAAGTTAGATTTTTTTCGATGCTGCAATAAAACTTAAGGATTCTCAAAAGAGGTTGGAATACGGGCAGTATTGCGGTAAATAAAGATTTTTTCGTTGGCATTTATCGGGTTGAGCCAATGAATCAACCTATCCATATTTCCTGGATATACGGTTGTTTCATAGGTAATTGCCGGCAGGTATTTCTTAATAGAATCTATGCGGGTTTCCAGGTTAGTATCCTGATAGAACAGGACAAACTGCGGCTGATTTTCTACTTTATTCCATTCCTCCGAAGCTGCCATTTTAAAGTATTCGTGTTGTTTGAGGAGATAATCATAGGAAGGCCAATTGCCGGAATAAAACAACGGCGGAAAGCGGAGCACTCCACTATTCACATCTTCAACCAAAAAATAGGTGGTTTCAGGATAATTTTGCAGATATGTCATTGATTCTACTCTGGCTTTTTTGCCATACATAGGCGTAAACAAAAGCAGCAAAGTAGTATTGATTATCCAGAAGAAAGCCCATAAACCCCGGTGTAGCTGTTTATGGCTTTTCCAGAAGTTTGAATTGGCAGCAAAATAATCCCAGCCACTTAATCCTAAAACTATTATCAAAGGCACTACAGGCAGAATAAAGCGTTCTTGTTTGTTGGGGAAAATGGAATGTAATAGCAGGAATAGAAATACGGGGAAAAACAATAGAAAATGTCTTTTCCAGTCTCGAAAAAAACCAAATATCAGCATCAGACTAACAGGAGGGATGAGCAGCCCGAAGAAAACGGTAAGATAATGATACCATGGCATTGTATGGTAATCATAGGCATGGCTGAGATTGTATTGCACATAGGCGATAAATTCAGCAAAAGGGACTCTCCAAATAAAGAAATCGATAATTCCCTGGAAAATGACGACAGAGATCAGGAAACCAGTTGCAGTTGTGAGCATGCCTTTCCAGTTGCGCATAACTAAAAGTGCCAGGCCAAGTCCTCCTGTATAAAATAAGGTTTGATAGCGCACTGAAAATGCCATTCCGAGAAAAAATCCAGCAACGAGAAAAGAAGTTTTATGGTAGCCGGGCTCATCGGCTTTTCTGATAAGCTCCTGTCGAAGAATGATCAGGCTGCCATACATTAAAAAGGGAATGCTTACCATTTCCACCAGATTTCTGACGCTCAGATAGGGCATAAACCAAAATACGGCAAGCAGCAGTGCAACTTTATAGGCAGTTTGTTTCTCGGCCAGCAGGCTTGCCATGCGGTAACCAAATGAAATTACAAGCAGGGAAAGTAAAGCATGGATAAGCCGCACAAAAAACATCACCAGCTGCGGATCGGTGATGCTGAATACTTTAAGAAATCCCATAAAAAGATACAGGAAACCCACATAGAAAAAACTATGACCTTCGGGTCCAGTATTGCCTTCGCTTCCGGGAAGCCATTGTTGAACATCATAACCATCAACCCACGAACCGGCTGCTTCAATCACCAAAAAGTGATCGTCGTGCATGCCAAAGCCTTTGGAGAAAATTGCAGCAATAAAGCGTAAAATCAAGCCAATGAGCATGATGAATAAAAACGGATGTTTTTGTTTGAAGTGAAATAGCTTTTTTATCATGCTGGTTTTTATTGCAGAGATTCAATGACAAAAATAACATTTTATCAAGCAGTTGTAACGATCGTTGTTTACAGCCGCGATAAAATTTATTCAGGCTGATTTTTAGTAGTAATCGAATCGACTAAATTACTAACTAATTGCAAGTTTTGCACTTTTCCTTTATGCCGCAAACTGCGCGCTGCCGCGGTGAAATATTTATGGTTGCTTAAAAAATCTTGCTGAAACATGTACCATTTTTTTAGGTCTTGGGTATAGTTTTCTGTTTTTATCCATTCAAGACGAAGTTTGTGCGAGATAATGAAGTAATCGTCTCTTCCCAGGTAATCAAGGTCGGCATCACAAAGTATTTGGGCTTCCAACGATTCGGGGCGCTGTGGCATGGTAGTGGCCAAAATCATGGCGCTTATACGTTTTATCTGTACCGCAGAGAATCCATAGTCGGGCAAAAGTTCTTCAGCAATTTCAACTGAAGCAGCTTCATGTGCGGTTCTGGAACGCGTCATACCGGTTTCGTGTAGCAGGGCTGAAGTCTGGATTAATAAGGCGGTTTCATTGTCAAGGTCAAAATGTGGAATCAGGTTATCAACTGCATCTAAAACATCAAGTGTATGAAATACAGAGTGATAGATATTTGACGCTGAAGAGTGATTAGTTATAAGTTGAATAATATCTTCTTTAAATCGCAATAAGTCCATGGTTAGATTTTAAGGGGTTTATTGAAGTTCAAGGCATAGATTTTCACAGCTTTTATGCGGCCTTTAACCTTTACTTCGTCCAGGTATTTAAGCTGGTATTTGGCAGGATTTTCAAGACGATTTAAGGTTGTTTCGGAGAGGATGATGTTTTCTCCAAACAAACGTGTCAGACCCTCGATGCGGCTTGCCAGATTCACTGCGTCAGAAATTACTGTGCCTTCCATGCGTCCTTCACCGCCCACCATGCCAAGCATCAGGCTGCCAGTATGGATGCCGGTTCCGGTTTCGATGGGTTTCATAGCCCTGGCAATTAATTCGCTGTTGAAAGTTCGCAGGCACTCCTGCATTTCTATAGCAGCAGCCAACGCGTGTTCAGGCTTTTCATCGAAGAGCGCCATGATTGAGTCGCCGATAAATTTATCGATAAAACCATTATGTTTTCTAATGATGGGCTCCATATGCTTGAGGTAAGCATTCAAAAAGTCGAAATTAGCTTTGGGGCTCATCTGCTCCGACAGGCTTGTAAAGGACTTGATATCAACAAACAAAACTGTCATTTCTTTTTGTATCTGGTCGCCCAGGGTAACTTCGGTGATATCTTGTTTGCCCAACAGCTGCATAAACTGCTGTGGAACAAAACGTTGGTTGGCTTCGGTTGTTTGCTTCAGCTGACGGATATTTGTAGTAATCCTGGCGGCCATTTCGTTATAGCCTACGGCTAACTCACCAATTTCATCGGTGGTTCGCACCACAGCCAGCTGCCCGAGTTCACTTTTGTCAGTTTCACGCATTTTTTGCAACATTTCCTCGATAGGGATAATGATACTTTTGTTGGTCCAGTTTACAAAGAAAAAGAGGTAGATAATGCTGATCATCATGCCGGAGAAGATACCCACAAACATCAGTAAGCTGTCAATAGCATTCACGTAGAATAAGTTGGCGCCGAGTAACATATCGGTATCTTCGATAATCTGTAGGTATTTACCAAAGAGCACTTCTGTTTGTTCGGGGCTCGGCTTACTCTTTATAGAAGTCTGTATAGTGCTGATACTGAATGATAAATAGAAGGTAACAATTGTCAGCGGGAGCAATGTCGTCATGATGCTGTTTACCCAAAGGTGACGAACGAGGTGGTTTTTTGATTTATTCAACGGGCTTTTGTAGAGACTTACAGAGTCAAAAACATGCTCAAGATATTTGAAGCGTACCCTGAAACGAAACCAGAAAAACATAAAAAATACGGAAAGAAAGCTGGCAAATACCGAGATAAAAAAGAATTGTCTGTAAAACTGCCTGCTTGCTGCGCTTTCGATACCAGGATCAAAAACCTGAAAGCCCATATAGATCAGTGCCACGCCAAAGCTGAATGCAAGTATAAAACTGTTAATTACAGGTACATACAACAACCACTTGCGACAAAAAAGAATGAGTTTATCTCCCGGAATTTTGGCCTTCCTTTTTAGCTTAAAACAACGTTGAAAAGGATAGTTGAAGGCAAATCCCAGCAGGAGTGATACCAGCATCATCCTAAACAAAAGACCAACCGCATTTCCAAAATTAATTTCTTGATTGCTGGGCTCCAGTGTCCAGCCCACAGCTTGTTTATTTTCATTGTTCAGCACAATCGACAGGCTGTCGGTCATTGCTTGAGTAAGTGTATCTGCCGCAATTTTCTGAGGCAGATCATTATATTGCTCAAGGCTTTTTGGAATACCACGTTCTTCAATCCAATACGGTCCATATTTGAAGAGCATGATTAATGAAATGGGAAATACCAGCATGAGGAAGAGCAACAGGCTAATCAGATAAATCCTGAAGGAGAAATATACCGGTATTTTTTTTGGGTTCAAAATTGTTGTTTAAATGTTTACCAATCAACATCTTTTCGGCTAATGGGCATCGTCATGCAGCGTGCACCGCCACCACCACGCGACAGTTCGTCGCCTTCAATGGTGATTACATATTTGGCATAATCTTCAATTTTTACGCGTTCCTTAATAACGTCTTTTGCTTTAATGACTTCGAAACCATGGCGGTTAAGTTCGTTCATGGTATAGGTGTTTCTGCCGTAACCAATAATTTTCCCGGGGGCGATGGCAAAAAAGTTTGCACCACTTTGCCATTGTTCGCGCTCCATGATAAAGCTTTCATTAGCTCCTCCACAAAGGACAGGTTCGAGATCCATGCCCAGCTTTTTCAACGAGTCAAGTATGTTTTTCTCTTCTTTGATCTGAACCACCTTGCTTTCTTCGATGATGATATGTATGGTGAGATGCCTGCTGGAATGCAGGATGAGTGGCTCGAAGATCATGCATTTGTCTTTATCCAAAAAGGTAAAAACCATATCGAGGTGGATGAAAGATTCTGGCTGATAAGGCAATTCCTGTAGGATTAGGTGTTTGGTTCCCGGTTTAGTTTTTAAATATTCGAGCAGTGCATCAATGCCCTGGCTACTTGTTCTGCCACTGATTCCACTCAGGAAAACATCCTCGCGGGCGATAATTACATCGCCGCCTTCAATGGTAGCTTTGCCGGTACGGTCGAAGCTTTTAACTGGATTTACCGTTTGTGTGGAAAATGCTGGGTGATAATCAAAAATTGCTTCCATGATAAGTGCTTCGCGTTCGCGTACCTTACTGGCCATGTGGCTGATCATCACTTTGTCGTTCATGCTGAAAGAAGCATCCCGGGTAAAGAAAAAATTAGGAAGCGGATGTAATGAGTAGCGTTCGTTATCAAGATATTTGGTGAGCGTATTTTTATGCATTTCAACCCCTTCAATTAGCTGGCGGGCGAGCTCTACATCATTTAAGTCGCCAAGCAGTGTACAGGCGTCTTCAACCGATTCGTGCCGACAGATACGGCTGATAAGGCTGGCTTTAACCTTTTCGTTGGTCAATATGTCATTCAGCAGGTCTTTTACATCAAAAACGCGTGCTACCTTTTCGAGCACTGCTTTGAATTCGTTGTATTCGGGCAAGGCCACGCTCAGATTTAAAATATCACTGTATAGCGCTCTGGCAGCATTTTCGGGTGTCATATTTTCTACTTCAGGACCAGGCGTGTGAATGATAACAGCTTCGAGTTCACCGATCTCCGAGTGCACATTGATATTAATCTTATCTGCTGACATAACTATTTAATTTTTATAATATTTGCTTGATTAAAGAGTCGCAAAATTAGCTAAAAAAGATGGAAGTATTGTGCTTGTTTTTACTGAAAGAGCCAATATATAGTTGGGGCTATTTTTATCTAAATTGTGATTAACTTATTCAGTATTAACTTTATGAAGTTGGGTTGAATGTTAAAACAATAAATGGGTTGCCATGATAATTCAGGAATTTCAGGAAATCGTCTTTGGAGATAACTACTGTTGAAGTATTGATGTTGGGATGAAAGCTGAGGTGGCTGGCCTGCATCAGGTCTTCATCGATAAAGAGTTGCACATGTTTTTCGGAATCGTTGATAATGCCGAAAGGGGAGACGCTGCCGGGTGTGAGACCGAGGTATTTTATCATGCGCTTTTCGGAGGCGAAGCTGAGTTTTCCTTGTTTGAGTAGCTTTTCGAGCTGTCGTATGTTTAGCTGCTTCAAATGGTGAAAGATCACGAGGTAATGCTTGTTGCCTTTGTGATTGCGAAAGAAAAGGTTTTTGCAGTGGGTGGCATCAATTTTTTCCCAGTAAGGCAGAGCGTCTTCTACTGAAGGTGTGGGAGGATGATTGTAAACCTGATAGGGAATATGTAGCTGATTAAGATTTTGATAAACTTTTTCGGGATTCATGGAAATACAAGTGGTTTAGTTTTCTGAGGCTAAAGTAAGTCTTTTATAGCACTTCGAATAAACATTAACCGAAGTTTGAGAGCTGAACTGTTTTACTGTAAGCTTTTTCTGTGGTATTCAAAGTTTATTCGCTCGCCCTGAAAAGCTTTTTGTTTTTGGGAAGTGTTTGAGTAAATAACTGGAAATTGATAAGTAGTTTTCAAAAAAAAAGCCGGTAGGTAGCTTTTCGCTTTACCGGCTTTTATTTAAGATCAAAAGTATTTTTATTCTACCCAATCAGCGAGAAATATATTGGTGTCGCGTGTGCCATTATTATTGCGATTGCTCGAAAAAATAAGTTTTGTGCCATCAAATGAAAACATGGGGAACGCATCAAAAGTTTCATCGTGTGTGATTTGTTGCAGTCCGCTGCCATCCAGGTTAATCATAAAGATATTAAACTGATAGCCAATATCGGAATGATGGTTTGAGCTGAATACCAGCTTCTCACCTGATGGATGAAAATAGGGTGCCCAGTTGGCTTTGCCTAACTTTGTTACCTGTGTTAAATTTGAACCATCAACATCGCAAACATAGATTTCCATATTGGTAGGCATTACCAAACCTTCGGCAAGCAAATTGCGATATTCTTCAATTTCTTCTGTGGTTTGTGGTCGTGATGATCTAAAAACCAGCTTTGTGCCATCCGGCGAAAAGAAGGCGCCACCATCATACCCCAAGCCAAAAGTTACTTGTTTTACATCGCTGCCATCAATATTCATGGTATAAAGCTCTAAGTCGCCGCTTCTGTCGGACGTAAATACGATTTTGTCGCCTTTGGGCGAAACTGTGGCTTCGGCATCGTAGCCATCTCGTTTTGTAAGCGTATCGATGATATTACCATCCAGATCAGCTACAAAGATGTTGTAGTCACTATAAATTGGCCAAACATATTTGCCATCAGCGCGTGGGGCAGGCACATGCGGACAGCTTCCATCGCCCATGTGTGTGGAAGCATAAAGTATAGTTGAGTCGCCGGGCATAAAATAGGAGCAGGTTGTTCTGCCTTGTCCCGTGCTAATCAGATTAGGGATTTTTTCGTCCATGTTTGCCGTTTCAAGTGCAGTATAGAAAATCTGATCACATTCAAGCGACCAGGCCGGGTTGTTTGACTGAAAAACAATCATTTCGTCGTCAAAGCTAAAGTAGGCCTCGGCATTGTCGCCACCAAAAGTGAGCTGTTTAACATTGGATAAATTCTTTTCGGCAGGATAATGCAATACGTTTTTTACTGGTATTTCGTGGCTGGAATGATCATGATCGTGATCGTGGTCGTGATCATGATTTTCTGATGGAGAATTACAAGCAGTCAAAAGGAATAGTAGATACAATGGGAAAAATAACTTTTTCATTATTTAGAATGATTTTAATTTGTGGCAAAAATAAACTATTGCAGGATATTGGGGGCACTTAATAATTGAAATACATCAATTTTTATTTACGTTTAACTTATCATGAATAGCAGCTGCGGTGTAGGAGTTTTGTGTGGCGATTAAATCTTCCGGTTTTCCCTCAAACAATAAATATCCGCCGGTGTCGCCACCCTCGGGACCTAAATCGATAATCCAGTCGGCAGTCTTGATAATGTCAGGATGATGCTCAATGACAATTATGGTATGACCATTTTCTATCAGCGCCTGAAAAGATATCAGTAACTTGCTGATATCATGGAAATGCAAGCCGGTTGTCGGTTCATCAAAAATAAACAGGGTAGGTTGTTCTGCTGCACCTTTTGTGAGAAAAAATGCCAGCTTGATACGCTGAGCTTCACCACCACTAAGCGTATTCGACGACTGTCCAAGCTTCAGATATCCCAGCCCAACATCTTGTAATGGTTTAAGTTTATTGGTGATCCGTTGACAAGTAGTATTGGATTGAATTGCTGCTTCAAAGAAAAGTATTGCTTCGTTAATGGTCATATCCAGAATATCTGCTATGTTTTTTCCATTGAACCTTATCTCCAGCACTTCTTCTTTAAAGCGTTTTCCATGGCATGCCTCACAAACCAGGTAAACATCAGCCATAAACTGCATTTCAACTTTTACGGTTCCTTCTCCCTCACACAGGTCGCAACGACCACCAGGGACATTGAATGAGAAAAAGCCTGGTTTATAGCGTCTTGCTTTGGCAAGTTTTTCGTCCGAAAAGAGCTGTCTGATGTCATCGAATGCCTTTACATAAGTAGCAGGGTTTGAACGACTGGAACGACCTATAGGATTTTGGTCGATCATTTCTGTCGCATGTATTTTTTGAATATCACCGGTAATTTCGCCATAACGACCGCTTTTTTCGGCATAGCCTCCAAGTATTTTCTTAATCGCCGGATATAATATTCCCCGCACCAGACTAGATTTACCCGAACCGCTTACGCCCGTTACAACGGTTAGCACATTAAGCGGAAACTTTACATCAAGTTGTTTCAAATTATGCTGTGCTGCTCCTTTTACCTCCAAAAAATTATTCCATTGCCGGCGGTGTACAGGCACTTCAATAAACATTTCGCCTGTAAGATAGCGTGCGGTAAGACTCTCTGAATGCGTTATTAGTGCATCATAATTACCCTGAAAAACCAATTCGCCTCCGTTACGACCTGCTTCAGGTCCAATATCGATCAGTTCGTCGGCAGCTTTCATAATTTCTTCGTCATGTTCAACCACGATCACAGTATTTCCGATGTCGCGAAGTTTTTTCAGCACGCCAATTAGCTGTTGGGTATCGCGGCTGTGCAGGCCAATGCTTGGCTCGTCCAGAATATAAGTGGAACCAACAAGGCTGCTGCCAAGCGAAGTAGCCAGGTTAATTCGTTGCGACTCTCCACCCGACAGACTGTTCGATAAGCGGTTGAGCGTTAAATACCCAAGTCCTACCTCCAGCAGATATTGAATTCTGTTGGTAATTTCGGTAAGAATCCTGCCGGCAATTTTACGATCAGTTTTATCTATTTCAATCTCTTGAAAAAATGCATGCAATTTGTTCAAGGGCATCAGCACCAGCTCAGTGATACTTTTGCCGCCCACTTTTACGTATTGTGCATCTTTTCTGAGGCGCGTGCCTTCGCAATCAGGGCATAGGGTTTTGCCGCGATAGCGCGAAAGCATGACACGGTATTGTATTTTGTAGGTTTGCTGTTCCAGCTCCTTAAAAAATGCATCAAGGCCTTCAAAAAATTCATTGCCGGACCATAAGAGCTTACGCTGCTCATCGCTGAGGGCATAATAAGGCTTGTGCACGGGGAAATCAAATTTTGATGCTGTACGGATAAGTTGGTCTTTCCATTCTCCCATTTTTTCGCCCTTCCAACATGCGATGGCTCCCTCAAAAACTGACAACCCCTTATTCGGAACGACCAAATCCTCATCAATGCCAATAATGCTTCCAAAACCTTCACATCTTTTACAAGCTCCGAAAGGATTGTTAAAGGTGAACATATTCACGGAAGGCTCTTCAAAACTAATTCCATCTGCTTCAAAGCGGGAGGAAAATGCTTTTACGGCCGACTTTTTCTCTGTTTTATACTCCAGAAAACAGCGTTCGTTTCCTTCATAAAAAGCCGTTTGCACTGAATCAGCGATACGTGCAGATAAGCCATCTTCATCGCCAGTCAATATTATGCGATCAATAACGATACTGATGTCATCTTTCTTTTTAAAGGCGTGATTTTCTACGACATCTTCTATTCTGCTTAATGTGCCATTGATTAAACAGCGGCTAAAACCCTGTTGTAGCAATAAACTGAGTTGTTGTTGAGCGCTGCGGTCTTTTGGTAAAATCAATGGAGAAAGCACCAAAATTTGACTGTTCAATGGCAGATTAAGAACAAAATTAACAACATCGCTCACACGATGCCGTTGAACGAGCTGGCCTGAAAGAGGAGAAAATGTTTTACCAATACGGGCATAAAGCAGTTTGATGTATTCGTAGATTTCTGTGCTTGTACCCACAGTAGATCTCGGGTTTCTGCTGTTGACTTTTTGCTCAATGGCAATGGCAGGTGAAATGCCATTTATAAAATCAACATCGGGTTTGTTCATCCTCCCTAAAAACTGACGGGCATAGGAACTCAGACTTTCAACATAACGACGCTGACCTTCAGCATATAAGGTGTCAAATGCCAGTGATGATTTTCCTGAACCCGAAAGGCCGGTAATGACTACCAGCTTATTTTTGGGGATGTGTAGACTGATGTTTTTCAGGTTATTAACACGCGCACCTTTGATGTATATCGTTTTTGCTTGTTTACTTGTTTCCATTTAAAAGAAAAAATTTTTGCGAAATTACCAATAATATTTGCCTTTCTTAAATCTATATGTATATTTGCAGTAAGAAACGAACACATATTTGTGTTTAAATAGTTAAACAAACACCCATAAGGAGGACCATTATAGCAATAACTTTTACCCTTTAGGATTTTAACAGTAAAATAAGGGAGGCTCTATGAATGCAGTAGAAATCACTGATAAAGAGCTGGTTGAAAGTTATCGTAGTGGTAATCACACCAGTTTTGAACAATTAATCGGACGTCACCAGTCCCGCATCTTTTCTTACATCATGATGCTTGTAAAAGACAAGCAGTTGGCTGATGATATCTTTCAGGATACCTTCATCAAGATTATAAAAACCATCAAGAATAATTCTTACAAAGAAGAAGGTAAGTTTATTCAGTGGGCAATGCGCATTGCTCATAATCTTGTAATTGATCATTTCAGGAAATCAAAGCGTATTTCATACGCCGATGTGCAGAATGATATGTACGATTTCATGGAGAACATAGGATTGTCAGATCCAACTGTGGAACAGCAAATGATCACTGAACAGATTCATGAAGACTTACGCAAGATGATTGCTTTTTTGCCAGATGAGCAGCGAGAAGTACTTTATCTAAGACTTTATGCTGAAATGAGCTTCAAGGATATCGCTGAGCTCACGAATGTAAGTATCAATACAGCATTGGGAAGGATGCGTTATGCATTAATTAATATGCGCAAAATGATAACCGAGAAAAATCTTGTTTTGACCTAGAAAAAAAATCTTTAAACAAAATAATAAATAACTTTCAGTTTGCGTTGTATAGGCAAGTTACTAAACCGATTAGCTGCCTATGAACAAAAATTCTACGTTACCATCTTACTTTCATCAACAATCTTGCAGCGAAACTTCGCTGGAAATGGGAATCAGGAATTCTCTGGCCAAAGAGTTTGATAAAATGAAACCCAGCAAGCAAAAGCTCAAATTTATTCTTGATTTTGCAGCTGCCTTTGAGTGTTTCAGGAGTCAATCTACAGGAAAGATTGAGAACATGATGAACTAGACATTTCCATTGTTTAACTAAGCCTCCGATAGTGCGCTATCTGAGGCTTTTATTTTTATGTCGCACTTAAAAATGACGAATTATTTCAGTATTTTTGCTCAAAACCCACACACTTGACGAAAAAAGAAAAATTTGCTGCTTTTGTTGCGTATTTTGAGCAGAATATGCCGGTTGCCGAAACCGAGCTGAGGTATGTAAATCCCTATGAATTGCTTGTAGCCGTTATTCTTTCGGCTCAATGTACAGATAAGCGTGTAAATATTATTACTCCGGATTTTTTTAAGGAGTTTCCAACACCTGAAGTGCTTGCTGTTGCAAGCCAGGATGCCGTTTTTGAGCGTGTAAAATCATGTTCTTACCCAAATAATAAAGCCCGGAACCTGATTGGGATGGCGCAGGTTTTGTTGAAAGAATTTAATGGCGTAGTACCGGAAGAGGTAGATCAGCTTCAAAAGCTTCCGGGAGTTGGTCGTAAAACAGCCAACGTGATTGCTTCGGTAGTTTATAACAAACCAGCAATGGCAGTTGATACACATGTTTTTCGTGTAGCTGCCCGAATCGGGTTAACAACAAAAGCCAAAAACCCGCTTGAAGCTGAGAAACAATTGGTAAAATATTTGCCGGATACAGTTATTTCAAGAGCGCATCATTGGCTTATTTTGCATGGAAGATATGTGTGTAAGGCGCGTACGCCTGATTGCAATAATTGCGGCATTCAATCCATTTGTAATTTTTATAAACGCAACAATAAAGACGTTTTTTAACAAAAAATCTACTTTAATTGTTAAACCAAGGTGGAGTTAAACTAAATTTGTGAACTGCTAACAAAAATCGAAAATATGCTACAACAAGGAGAACAGGCACCAGATTTTAGTGCCCAGGATCAGAATGGTAATATGGTTTCGCTTAGTGATTTTAAAGGAAAAAAGCTTGTGCTATACTTTTATCCCAAAGACAACACTCCCGGCTGCACGAAGGAGGCATGCAACCTACGGGATAATTATGCCGATTTGTTAGAGAAGGGTTTTGCTATTGTCGGTATTAGTCCTGACGCAGAAGCTTCTCATAAAAAATTTGCTGAAAAGTTCGCCTTGCCTTTTCCATTACTTGCAGATACGGAACTCAAAATAATCAAAGCTTATGGGGCATGGGGTGAAAAAAACATGTATGGAAAAAAATACGAAGGACTGCTACGCAGCACTTTTATCATTGATGAGACCGGAAAAATAGAGCAAGTGATAAAAAAAGTAAAGACAGACAATCACGCCGACCAAATTTTTAAATTGTATAACTAAAGAAGAAAATAATGACATCAGAGAAAGCTAAAGAGAATGCCGACAAAGTTCGGATGGAGAAATTGAAAGCCCTGGAAGCCACAATGGGTAATATTGAAAAAAATTATGGCAAAGGCAGTATCATGAAGCTGGGAGACAATGCGATAGAGAGCATTGAAAGCATTTCTACAGGCTCAATCGGGCTTGACTTTGCCCTCGGAATTGGCGGTTTGCCGAAAGGCAGAGTTGTTGAAATCTATGGACCCGAAAGTTCAGGTAAAACAACACTTGCGCTGCATGTGATTGCAGAAGCGCAGAAAGCCGGAGGCATTGCTGCCTTTATTGATGCTGAGCATGCCTTCGATCGATTTTACGCACAGAAATTAGGTGTTGATATTCAGAATTTATTGATTTCTCAACCCGATCATGGCGAGCAAGCACTGGAAATTGCCGAGAATCTGATCCGTTCAGGAGCTATTGATGTGCTTGTGATCGACTCTGTTGCTGCTTTAACACCCAAAAGCGAGATTGAAGGAGAAATGGGAGACAGCAAAATGGGACTTCAGGCAAGACTGATGTCTCAGGCTCTGAGAAAACTTACAGGAACGATAAGTAAAACAGGCGCAATATGTATATTTATCAACCAATTACGTGACAAAATTGGTGTAATGTTTGGCAATCCTGAGACCACCACAGGAGGTAATGCCCTGAAATTTTACAGCTCTGTTAGGTTAGACATCCGCAAGATAAGCCAGATAAAAGACGGAGAGAACGCCACCGGCAACCGCGCCCGGGTAAAAGTGGTAAAAAACAAAGTGGCGCCACCTTTTAGAAAAGCTGAATTTGATATCGTGTTTGGAGTAGGCATTTCACGTGTTGGTGAGATTATTGATCTTGGTGTGGAGCAAAATATCATTAAAAAAAGCGGCTCATGGTTTAGTTACGGTGAAACAAGGCTTGGTCAAGGCAGAGAAGCAGTGAAAACCCTCATAGAAGAAAACCCCGAATTGGCTGACGAACTTGAAGTTAAAATACGTGCTGCGCTCGAAAGCTCAGCAGTTTAACAGTTTAATTTCATTGTTTCTTTTAATCGGTGCAGCTAAAAATTGGATGTACATGTTCATTACTATGAATTTGAATATAGGATTGTTATCCCTTAATCACTATTATGTAAACTGTTGATATTTAAGATATGAGGTTATATATTTTATCGTTTTTACTTATTTTTTTTGCTTCATGTAACAATAATTCTGCACCTGAAGTAAAAACAGAAACCCCTGAGCGTTCAGAAAAGCTGCAAGATCCGATTCGCATTTTGAGCGATTCAATTGCAGTTGACAGCACCAATGCAGAACTTTTTGTGCGCAGAGCACAATTGTATTTTGAAGAAGAAAGAATAGGCAATGCATTAAGTGACATCAATCAGGCTTTGAGCCTGAATAATAAGCTAGTGGAAGCATATTTAATTCTCGCCGAGATATATTATGGAATGGGGCAGGCTGAAAGCGTAACTACCACTTTGGCAAAGGCAGTTGAAGTAGCGCCCAACGATCCCCGGCCGCAAGTAAAGCTGGCCGAACTCAATCTGTTGCAGCGCAACCTCAGGATGGCTCATGCCTATATAAACAAAGCCTTAGCCATGGGTAGCTATAATCCGGAGGCCTATTATGTTCGGGGATTGGTTTTTTTGGCTCAGGAAGATACCGTATCAGCAATGAAAAATTTTATGCTGGCCAGAGATCAGGATGAGAATTTCTTTGAAGCGATCTATCAAATAGGCGTCGTTTATACTGCTCAGCGCAATAGTTTGGCTAAAGATTTTTTGAAAGATGCCATCCATCGCTTCCCGGAATCTGTTGTTGCCCGTTATCAGTTAGCGCTTTATCTGCAAGATAATGAAGAAGTTGAAGCAGCAATGGCACACTATGATACCCTGCTGACCATGAAGCCAGATAATCCTATGTTTTTATATAATATTGGCTATGTTCATCTCGTCTATCTGCAGGAATATGAGAAAGCGCTTTCCTACTTTGATGCAGCGCTTTCAATTCAACCTAATTATGTAGATGCCCTGTTCAACAAAGGAAGAACACTCGAGGAAATGGAGCAATATGCCAGTGCACGCGAATTATATCAGGAAGTGTTGCGTCAACAGGCTAATTATCCTTTAGCAATTGAAGGACTTAACAGGCTTGACAGACGAAAATAGGAAATCGAAACAATTGTTTGCAAAAGATAAAAAGCTATTCTTCAAAATCAGGCCGAAGTTCTTTTAGGTCGTCAAGCAAGGCTTCGGTGGCTGTTTGTAAGGATGCAAAAAGCTCCTCCAAATCACTATCATCTTGTTCAGCACCCTTCATTTCAAGTTGTTTGGCAATTTGATGGGGTTCTTCGGCAACAAAGTTGGCGATAACGCCTTTTAGGCTGTGAGCATCGAATTTGAGCGCAGTAAAATCTTTATTTTTAATGGCTTTTTCAATTTTTTCCATGCGTTCAGGCTGTTCGTTAATGAAAATATCAATTATCTCAATAACAATAGGCTTGTCAAAATATTGAAACGTATCCAAAAAGGCTGATTTATCAATAACTTTCATTGTGTATAATCTATGTAGATTCAAAAACATTTTGATGAATAAAATGCTGCAAGCATTTCATAGGGGCAAATGTACATGATTTATTTCTGAATTAAAACAGCATCATATTGTGGTTTTTTGAAACATGAGAATACGCTTTACAGAAACACAGCTGTTCTTTCGATGCGTAGGTTTTTTTTACAAAACAGGGACTAATACCCCATCAGACTTCCTATTTGATACACAGCAAAGGCAGCCAGCCAGGCAATACCGGTGGTATAGAGGGACGTAAAGAGCGGCCATCTCCATGCGCCCGACTCTTTTTTTATCGCAGCAAAAACAGCGATGCATGGAAAATATATCAAGACAAATATCATAAAGGACAAGGCAACCAAGGGACGCATCACCTTTTCTCCTATTTTAGGCCCGTAATCGTAGGTATCGTTTTTAAGTTTTGTTATCAGGCTTTCAGAAACCTCATCATCAGGTCCTGTTTGATAAATTACACCCATAGTGGAAATTACAATTTCTTTTGCCGCTGATCCTGCTAATAAACTAACACCCATTTTCCAGTCGAAACCCAAAGGTTGAATGGCTGGTTCAATAAATTTGCCAATACGTCCGATAACTGAGTTTTCTTGTTTTTTGCTGTCGCGTTCAAATTTTAGCCGAAGTATTTCTTGCTCGGTTTCTTTAACTAAGGAAGTGTTTAACTGTGTTTCCGGCTGCGGAATTGTAGCCTGTATCATTGCAGCCTCAGCTTTTGTTGTGGCAATTTTGGCCTCATATTCTCTGTCAATATGTTGTCCGACAGGAAAGTATCCCAGTGCCCAAATAATAATTGAAGCAACTAATATTATTGTTCCCATTTTTTTTAGGTACTGACCGCCTTTAAACCAGGTTTGTTTAAAAATGGCCCTGGTAGTGGGCATACGATAGGGAGGAAGTTCCATTACAAAAGGCATCTCATTGGCCTGAAACAAGGTTCGTTTAAACACCCAGGCCAGCAGTCCGGCAAAGAGAATGCCCAACATATAAATCCCAAACAAAAGCGTGCCGCGGTAGGCATCAAAAAAGGCACTGATAATCAGTATATACACCGGATAGCGTGCACTACACGACATAAAAGGAATAATCATCATCGTTACAAGACGATCGTTTCTGTTTTCGATGGTACGGGTGGCCATGATAGCAGGCACATTACATCCAAATCCCATCAATAGTGGGATAAAGGATCTTCCATGCAAACCTACTTTATGCATCAATTTGTCCACAATAAATGCGACACGTGCCATATAACCTGTCGTTTCGAGCAGCGAAAGGAAAAAGAATAATATCATAATGTTGGGGAGAAAGACGATTACACCGCCAACTCCACCAATAATACCGTCAACAATCAAATCTCTGAACATGCTCGCCGGCAGGTTATCATAAGCCAACTGACCCAACCAACCCATAAGTTGTTCAATCCATTGCATGGGGTAGTCGCCAATAATAAAGGTAGCTTGGAATATGCCCCACATTATAAATACAAAAATGGGATAGCTAAGGAATTTATTGGTTAGAATGTGGTCAATTTTTCTGCTTTTCGTCTTAAGGGGTTCAACCGCAGCTTTGAAGGTTTCTTTTAGCGAGCCTTCAATAAAACCATACTTTGCATCGGTTATAATGGTTTCCGGGTCGTCTTCAAAAACTGAGCGGATTTTATTTTGCGTTGCTTCAACTTCAACTTTTATTTGCTCGTAGTTAACGCAAGTCTTTATTCTGGTCATTTCAGCTTCATCACCTTCCATAAGCTTGATTGCCAGGTATCTGGGCGAAACTATGTTGATCAAGGGCTGGTTACCTTCAATGTTGAGCAACTGCTGAATGCGTTTTATGCCGTCCTCGATTTCCATACCATAATTAATATGTATATGCCTCACATCCGGATCTTCATCTTCATAAACCTGAATGATGCGTTCAAAAAGCGCTGTTATTCCTTTATTTTTCGATGCAACTGTGGGAACAATAGGCATACCAAGCATTCTGCTAAGGTGTTCAAAATCAAACTGATCACCTTTTTCAAGAAACTCATCATACATATTCAAAGCCACAACCACCTTGATGTCCATATCAATCAGTTGTGTCGTTAAATACAGGTTACGTTCTACATTGGAGGCATCTACAACATTAAGCACTACATCGGGCAATTCATCAAAAATATGATTGCGGACATAAAGCTCTTCAGGCGTATAGCTTGTGATGCTGTAAGTACCTGGCAAATCAACAAGGTTAAATGTGTAGTCGTTTTGTTTGAAAGTTGCCATTTTGGCATCGATAGTGACTCCACTATAATTCGCTACTCTTTCTTTGGAATGAGAAGCAAAATTAAATAAGGTTGTTTTCCCGGAATTGGGATTACCGACTAGTGCAACAGAAATAGTTTTTGATTTTGCAGGTGGTTTAAGTTTTAGCGTTTGTTCCAGTGCCTGCACACCGTGGTAGGGTGAAGCATTTATTAGTTGAAGATCGTTTCCATTGACGATTTCAATCAGCGAAGCCTCACTTCTGCGCAGCGAAACTTCATAACCCATAATATTGTATTCGATAGGATCACGCAGAGGGGCGTTTTTTACAACAATAACAGGCTTCCCGACGATAAACCCCATTTCGATAATGCGTTTACGGAAAGCACCGCGCCCTTTCACTTTTGTAATGATTCCCTTCTGTCCTTCTTTTAGGTCTGCAAGTGTTTTCATAAGCATAGTTAGCCAGGCACAAAAGAACAGATTTTACTCATGCCAGACCATCCCTAAAAGTAGGTATTGTTGCCTGAATTAATAGAAAAACGGCAAGCTGTTTTTGCGGTTATAAACCGGACAATATGATCAATGGCAGAAACAAATCTGTACTAAAAAAGTACAATATTTAAATCAATTCATCTTTGTCTGAATTTCGTGCCAGGTTGGCATCTGATTTAACCTGATGAAGCGCAGGAAGCAGATTGGCGAGCCTTCGTCCCCAGTGAGGGATAAAATTTTCTTTGCAGGAGGCAATGGCGTTTTCTCTGGAAGCTAGCTGTGGTTTTTTAAACAGCAGCACAAAATCCTTCATGTCCTGATATACATCAGTAAGGTGTTCGGCAAAACTGCCTTTGAGTGTGTCGGTAATATGGGTGCCGGTATGGTCGATAATCCAAAATTCATCCTGTTCACCGGTGAGCTCTCTCAGACTGTTGAAGAGGCCTTCCCATTGCTCTTCGGTAACAAAACGCGCATTGGCTTCGGGGTATTCGGGTTCAATATCCGGCAGCAAACTGCCTCTGAGATAAAGCAAAGGCACCAGTCCCTGCAACGAACTAAAAAACACTTCTGGCTTTAAGTTTGAAGCGTCTTCTAAAAAGCTGCAAAATTCGCTGGATACTGCCACCATTTCTAATACGTTTCTCGACAAAGTGGGGTCATTTGTTGCCATTTTATAATTTGGTTTAGTAGGGGCAAAGCCTTAAATTTGTGAGTGCAAAATTAAGGATTATCATGAAAACAAAAGCTTATAAGGCAGAACTTGTTCAATATTTGATTGAGTTGCAGGAGCAGGCCATCTCCAATGCGCGAAAAGCAATGGATGACGCCCAGGAGGAGGCTAATAATTATGGTGCTCCCAAAGATCGCTATGATGGGTTCAGAAATCAACAGTTACGCCGAAAAGATTTGTTCGCGAAGCAGTTAAGTCAGGCAATGACTAATTTGGATTTGTTAAATAGATTGGACGAGACTAAGCAACACCATGAAGTTGGGTTTGGCACCTTGGTACAAACGGAAAAGGCTGTGTTTTTTGTGGCAATAGGTTTGGGAATAGTTAATTTTAAGGGAGAAGATATCGCTGTGATTTCGATGTTGGTTCCATTGTTTCACGCTATGAAATCAAAGAAAGTGGGTGAATCATTTAGTTTTAACCAGAATGATTTTACAATCAAACAGCTTGTTTAGTTGCTTTCATTAAGTCAACTATATATTTGAAAGGCTAAATTCTTCCTTGTGCCTGTCTTATATGTTTTTCATGTGAAAAATTATGTATGCTGAAATGCAAACCTCATAGTAGGAAGCGCTCGTCCAGGTAGATAAAGAAGTGCAAAAGCAATGTGAAATAAGCATGATTTATGGGCTAAAGCAATTAGCAGGCTCTTGAGGAGATATTATTTAAACCATACCTGACCAGGCGCAGTAGGATTAAAGTCGAAATAGTCGAAATCAAGATCATCGGAGACGTCTATTGAATAATTAGCAGCACCCGATGGTGTGTAAGGGTAATAAAGGAAACGCAGCTGAATGGAAGAGAAAACAAGGAATTCGTTACGCAGACGAATGCCGGCGCCAAAGGCCGAAACAAACCTGTTTTTGAAAATTGACCGTTTAGGGTCGCCTATCAATCCGGTTTCAAAAATGAAATACGGCGTAAAATGAAAGCCAATCCATTTCCAGGGTGTGTAGATGATAAATTCAAGATTGGCGTTCAGTCGCTGAAACCCTTTTAATGCATTTGTACTTAAGCCTTTGATACCATTACTGTTGTTAAGAAACAGACTATCGTAGGTATCTCTGTTGATACCCAATGTGTAGCGGATTCCGGTAGAGGTTCTATAAGTGTATCGTCCTGCGCCAATTAGCTTGCTGAGGTGGTTTAAGCTTACAATAAAAGCACCCTGTTTCAAGGATTTTTCATGAAAAAATGTTCCGAATTGGAGCTGTGAAAGGAGGTATCCTTGATTTTTGGTCAACTTAGCATTAACAACTCTTATACCCAGATAGGGCATGTTGTAAAATTCCCCAAAACTGAAGCCACTGGTCAAACTCAATCCAATTCCAATAGGAAGCGTTTGGGATAATCCCTGTGCAAAAAGTTTTTCGCTTGAAACAAAATCCTGCGACAAAATACTTAACGATGCGTAAATATTGGTTCTGTTACTCAAAAATATATTAGAATCCGCACTTATTAAAGGTCGATCGATATGGTATCGGTTTTCAATGCCAATAGCCGGAAATAAATAAGCAGGGCGTTTTGATTTTCTTTTCACTTTATTCAGTTCTATCTGGTATCCTGCCCAAATATTACCATCTGCATAAGCTGTTGATGTTTGCGATGAAGTGTCAGGATTGATCCAATGCGGCAGATTGATGTCGCTATAACCAAGTTCAATTCCACCGGCAAGCTGATAGGCTTGAGCCAGATAGTTACGGCCAATTTTCATATTCAATAGCTTTTCATCCGGCGATCGGGTATAAGCGATTTTATTTTGAATAAATTGTTTTTTTAGGTTAGTGAGAGTAAAATACAAGGAAGATAAATAAAGTTCGGGGCTTTCGTTTTTTTGATGCGTCAGGCCTCCCCCAATTTCATTGCCATAACCCAGAAAGTTGGTGTTCCATATGCGAAGGCTTTGTTTCTTCTGAGAGTGAAATTCAGGAAAAATTCCATAGGGTATTTTATCCTGAACGATCAGCAGTAATTCAATGCTGTCGTTTCCGATATTTTTGGGGTAGAACCTGGCTTCTTCAATGAACGATAGGTTACGGATGTACTTTTCGTTATCAACAACCACCCAGGCGTTAAGGCTGTCTCCCTCATTGAAATAGAGATTTTTTTTAATTACATCAACCTTGGTATATACATGAAGCGACTGTATGATGTCGGTAAGTTTGGTGGAGTAAAAAGTGGTGTCAGTAAAACTAAATCCGCCAACAGGTGGTTGTCTAATTGTAATTTTACTGATGGTTAAACCCTGAAAAGCTTCCCATTTATCGCTGTCATCTGTGAGGTCTTCATTAGGCTTACTGGCTGTCGCATTTGGACGTAGTGTTAAAGAAAGAATTTCCTGTAGAAATTTACTGCTAACACCTTTTTGATTGAGTTTTTGATAAAAAAGTGAATCCTTGTCTAGTGGCACGAATTCTTGGCCTGGTTGAAGTATAAACAAAGTATCATTAAGTGTTCTGTAAAGGCTATCATTTAGGTAAAAAGTTGACTTCTTTTTCAGGAAAATGGTGTCCTGAGCTTTTAAGACCTTGCTTTGAAAAATGCAAATTAACAGAAGCAACTGCAGGCATAAATAAAATCCGGCGAACAGTTTCCGTTTCATAAACTATTCAAGATTTGACCATAAAAATTGATTTAAAACCTTTTTTCTTACAGGGCTAATCACCGGAATTCTTTTTGAAGATGCGGTCATGTTACAACGATAGATTGTTAGCAAAATGAGTTGCCTAAAATGCCAGCTCATTATTGTTAATTCAAAAGGATAAGCTTTGCGGATTACACACCTCTGTATGCAGCTACCTGGATTTACCCAGACACTAAATTTTCCACATAGATAAACTAAGCTGTGTAAATAATTTCTTATTACTGTCCTTTTGCAATTTTACTGATTGATTACAAAAATACAAATTAAAGTTGTCAAAACCCTTTATCAATAGGTTTTTGGGTATAAAGTAACCTCAAAAACAGGACTATTTGCGTGTTAATTGATGGCATCATTTCATACAGCTGATTTTTTTAAAATTCACGTAAAGAATAAAAAGACATGCTGTAAGAATACGAAATTTAGTTGGTATGAAAGCCCTGGCTGTTGAGCTCCGTTGATTTGAACCGGTTATATTTTTCAGCATTTAAAGGATAATCCCAGCAACCCAGACTGTGAAAGATATTTCCGCCGAAGCCAATCTTAAATTTATACAATCCATACATTGGATGCGAAGGCTCCGGGCGCGGGGCAACACCGAACATATCATACTCTGTGCAGCCTTTGGCTTTGGCGAACTTCATAGCTTCCCACTGCAAAGCATAGGTGGCCATGATATTGCGGTTTTTTGAGGACGAAGCGCCGTAAAGATAGGAAGCACGATTGGAAGTAATAATTAAAAACATAGCAGCCAAAGGGATTTCCTGATACTCTGCTACCAACAAAAAAACCTCGGCCGGCGATAAACTGTCATTGGCTTTGGTGGTTAATACAGTTTCAAAATATTTCATGTCATTAACAAAAATATTATTTCTTGAAGCTGTTTCCCGATAAAGCTTATACCAGATATCCAGGTTCTCAATGCCCAATGCATTCACTACTACGTTTTTTCGTTGCGCAAGTCTGATGTTGTACCTGGTTTTGGGCTTCATGCCGTTTAAAATATCCGTAGTGCTTTTGCGCAGGTTGATAAATATGGTGTTGGAAGGAAGGATATTAGAATAGGCTTTCTCAAAATTCCAATTAATCGTGTTGAAATTGAATCTGAACTCCTGAGTTGCTAATCCCGGTTCGCCAAGCCAGTGCCCCTGCTGATCGAAGTTGTTTTTGTCTTTGGCCCAATACGATTCCCAGTGCAAGTCGTAACGGATCATAATGCAGTCTTTTGGAAGGAATGACCGCAAACTTTCGGATAATTCTTCCAGAAATAGTCCCTGAATGTCTTCATCGGGTTCCAGCTCAGGTCCATAGGGCACATAAGCTATCGAATGTTGCTGATCGATTTGTTGAATGATTACGAGCAAATCTGATACAATAAATTGATCTTGCTGTGTATGGTGAAAAAGAGAAGCTTTTGTAGTGCTAAAGTTTATGGCAACGATATGGTGCCCCATTTTGCGTTTTAGAACAGACCAATAGGCTGTTTGCTGAACGATTGGGGTTTCATAGAGTTCTTCACTATCTTTTTGGACTACTTTAGTGATCATTAAAAACAGGCTTTAAATTTGCTGCAAAATTAAGGAGTGCCAGTGGGAATAAAAACTTAATTAGCCATAAATATGGATTTAAACGTCGTGTCAGTTCTATAATTACCAGGTGGATAATCGCTAAAACAGCGCTGCCATGTGGTTTTTAGCAAACCAATGACAGCGCTGTATTTTTTTGAATACATCAAATCAGGCCTACGATATTTCGAGAGAAGACTTGATGGCTTCAATTTTATCATCAAGCAGGCGATCTGTTTCATCATAAAGATTCACAGCTGCCAAAGATGCCTTTACACCAAAATAGAATTTTATTTTCGGCTCAGTGCCGGATGGGCGGACACTAATTTTAGAGCCATCCTCGAGTACAAATTGCAACACATCAGATTTGGGCAAATCAATAGCTAAAGTTTCGCCGGTAAGTAAATTTTGTGTCGTGCTGTTTTGGTAATCTTTAATCTGAATAAGTTTGATGCCACCAATCAGCTTTGGCGCATTATTCCTGAACTTTTCCATCATGGCTTTTATGGCTTCAGCACCTTCTTTCCCTTTCTTGGTAACTGAAAGCAGCTTTTCTTTGTAAAAACCAAATTCCACATAAAGCTCTTTCAGCAATGTAAACATGCTTTTGCCTTGATCAGCGGCCCAGGCTGCTGTTTCGGCCAGCATGGCACAAGAACTTACTGCATCCTTGTCGCGCACAAAATCACCAACCAAATAACCATAGCTCTCTTCACCACCGCCAATAAATGTCTTCTTCCCATCGTACTTTCTAATTATGTCGGCGATGTATTTGAAGCCAGTGAGTACATCAAATTTTTCAACACCAAATTTGTCTGCAATATCAAAGAGCAACTCAGAAGTCACTATGGTTTTTACGATATATTCTTTTCCTTTAAGCTTCCCGTTTTCCTGCCATTTGGTTAGCAGGTAATAAATCAGCAGACTGGCTGCCTGATTACCATTGAGTAAAACAAAATTATTTTGGTCGTTGCGCACAGCAATCCCCACACGGTCGCCATCAGGATCGGTTGCCATAACCAGTTGTGCATCAACTTCAAGTGCTCTTTCAATAGCTATTTTCAGGGCAGCAGGTTCCTCAGGGTTTGGCGAAATTACTGTTGGGAAATTGCCATCAACCTCATCTTGTGCCGGCACATTGTAAACAGCTTCGAAGCCAAAGGCTTTTAGCGCCTGTGGTGTTAGTTTTACACCAGTTCCATGTATTGGCGTATAAACGATGCGAAAATCTTTTTGTCGTTTAATCATTTCAGGCGAGAGACTTAAGCCCTTAATGCGTTCGATATACAAGTTATCGAATGACGCTCCAAGATATTCGATGAGTTCGTTTTTGGCATCAAATTTCACATCTGCCAGGCTGTTGATCTGCTCCACTTCAGCAATCACATTTTTATCGTGTGGAGCAATAAGCTGGCCACCATCTTCCCAATAGGCTTTGTAGCCATTGTATTCCTTGGGATTGTGCGATGCAGTTATCATTACACCACTTTGGCAATTTAATTCTCTGATCGCAAAAGAAAGCTCCGGCGTTGGACGGAGGTCTTCGAAAAGATAAACCTTAATATCGTTTGCCGACATTACCTCGGCAGTAATTCGGGCAAAATAAGGGCTGTTGTTGCGGCAGTCGTGCGCAATTGCCATAGCCAGCGATTTGCCGGGAAACATCTTTTTCATGTAATTGGCGAACCCTTGTGTAGCTTTGGCAACGGTATATTTGTTCATGCGATTGGTGCCCACGCCCATAATGCCCCGCAAGCCTCCTGTGCCAAATTCCAGACTGCGATAAAAGCTTTCTTCGAGTTCTTTGGGATCATTGTCAATCAACTGCTGAACTTTTTTACTGGTTTCCGCATCGTAAGGCATATTGAGCCATTCCTGTGCTTTAGCTAGAATTTGCGGGGCAATTTGAGTGTTCATATTTTTCGTATTAGTGGGTTTTGAATTTTCTTGAAGCCATCAATAAGCTGCGTTTCGCTGATATTGAGACTAATTCCTAATGGGAAATCCGAAAACCGAAGAATGGTATGCATATCTTCCCAATTAAGATTTTCCTGTTTTGTTGTAAGATTTAATGGGATAATATCTTCTATTACAAAATCGAGCTGCATGGCTTGTTCAATTTTAAAACCTTTGTAGTGAACGGTAACCAGCTGATCAATGCGATATCTTATTCCCCTGAGGCGCAACTCATGAGCCAGACAGGCCTTGAACAGCTTTACTGAAGCTCCGTTGCCACATATTTCATGAACTTCTTTAGCAGCATCGTATAATTGCATAGCAAGACGATTGATCCTGCTTCTATCCATTAATCTCCTCCAAACATTTTATCAGGCTATCACGCCAGTACGGTATCTGTATGCCGTATTGATTTTTAATTTTTGATTTATTTAATACACTATAAAAAGGCCGGGTTGTTTTTACCGGATAGTCTTTAGATTCAATGGGAAAAATCTTGCAATCAAGTTTTTCTAATTCCATAATTGTTTTGGAGAAATCATACCAGCTGATTGCTCCCTCATTGCTATAGTGATAAATTTGCTTGGTGTTTTCCTTGTTGCTTTGTTCAGCCAATACCACAATAGCTGCTGCCAGGTCAAAGGCATAAGTTGGGGTTCCCACCTGATCTGCGACAACATTCAGGCTTTCTTTCTCTTTGCCTAAGCGCAACATTGTTTTTACAAAGTTGCCGCCAAATGCACTGTATAGCCATGAAGTTCTGACAATTACGTAGTTTGCTCCGCTCTCCGTTACCTGTATTTCTCCATCAGCTTTGCTTTTCGCATAAGCCGAAGCAGGCGACACCTGATCTGTTTCAACATAAGGCTTGTAGTTTAAGCCATCAAAAACATAATCTGTTGAAACGTGAATGAGAAGTGCCTGATTTTCGCGACAGGCTTTTGCCAGTATTCCTGGCGCTGTTGCATTCAACAGAAAAGCTAATTCCTGTTCATCTTCCGCCTTATCAACGGCAGTATAAGCTGCACAATTGATACAAACATCAATATTTTGGCTTTTTATATAGTGCTTAACCTGTGTTTCTTTGGTTATATCCAGCTCGGCAACATCAGTAAAATGCCATTCATGTTTGCGATCTGTTGCAGCGATTTTTTGCAACGAACGCCCCAATTGTCCATTACTTCCTGTTACAAGAATATGCATTATATGATACTTTTAAAATAGGCGATTGTTTTTTCAAGACCCTGATCCAGACTAACATGTGGCTCCCAATCCAGCACTTTTTTTGCCAGCGAAATATCAGGTTTTCGTTGCATAGGATCATCCGCAGGTAAGGGCATAAAGATTATTTTTGAAGCGCTTCCTGTTTGCTCGATGATTTTCTGTGCAAGTTCGAGCATTGTAAATTCGCCGGGATTACCAATATTAACAGGGCCAGTGAAGTCATCAGGAGTATTCATCAGTCGGATCATGCCTTCGATAAGGTCGTCAACATATTGAAAACTGCGTGTTTGCATGCCGTCTCCATACATGGTAATATCCTTGCCCTGCAAGGCTTGCACAATAAAGTTGGATACCACGCGACCATCGTTAGGGTGCATGCGCGGGCCATAAGTATTAAAAATCCGGATAATTTTTATACGCACATCATTTTGTTGGTGGTAATTCACAAAAAGTGTTTCGGCACAACGTTTTCCTTCGTCGTAGCAAGCACGTGGCCCGATTGGATTAACATGCCCCCAATAGGACTCTGTTTGTGGATGCTGTTCGGGGTCTCCATACACCTCGCTTGTTGATGCTTGTAAAATTTTGGCTTTAACCCGTTTGGCAAGCCCAAGCATATTGATAGCGCCCATTACCGAAGTCTTCACTGTTTTGATGGGGTTATATTGGTAATGAATGGGTGATGCGGGGCATGCGAGGTTGTAAATCTCATCCACTTCAACAAAGAAAGGAGTTGTTACATCATGTCGAACCATTTCAAAATAAGGGTGATTCATTAGATGGACGACATTGCTTTTTTGGCCGGTAAAATAATTATCAAGACAAATAACTTCATTGCCCTCATTGAGCAGTCGTTCGCAAAGATGTGAACCTAAAAATCCGGCGCCGCCGGTGACGAGGATGCTTTTCATGTGTTGGTGTTTTTATTAACCAAAGCCTGCACGCTTAACATGCAGGCTTTAAGTTATCCGCTGAAAATATTAATTAAACGATTTGATACCAATACCGAAATAATCAAAGCCTTCGGTTTTCATTTCTTTGGCATCATAAATATTTCTTCCATCGAAGATTGCTGCTTTTTTGAGTAGCTTTTTCATAACCCTGAAATTGGGGAATTTAAATTCTGACCATTCAGTAACAATGATGAGCCCATCAGCATCGATCAAAGCGTCATACTGGTCTTTTGAAAACTCAATTTCCGTGTTATAAATCCTTTCAGCTTCTTCCATGGCCACAGGGTCGTAAGTTTTAACCTTTGCGCCAGCTTCCAGCAGTTTGGCTATAATTACCCTCGACGGCGCTTCACGCATATCATCGGTATTGGGTTTAAAGGAAAGACCCCAAACTGCAATGGTTTTGCCTTTGAGATCGTAGTTGTAATACTTGTTCAGTTTGTTAAACATGATTGATTTTTGATCATCGTTCACGTCTTCAACAGCCTGAAGCACTCTTAAATTGTAATTGTAGGTGCGGGCGGTTTTAATCAGTGCTTTCACATCTTTGGGGAAACATGAGCCACCATAACCTGTTCCGGGATAAATAAAATACTTTCCAATTCTTCGGTCTGACCCAATTCCTTTCCTGACCATATTTACATCTGCTCCAACGATTTCGCAAAGATTAGCTACATCATTCATAAAACTAATTTTTGTGGCCAGCATTGCATTGGCAGCATATTTTGTCATTTCCGCAGAGGTTATATCCATAAATATAACAGGGTGGCCATTCATGGTAAAGGGTTTGTAAAGCTTTTCCATGATTTTCTGTGCACGCTCTGAGTCAATGCCAACAACGATTCTATCAGGTTTGAGAAAATCATCAACAGCAGCACCTTCTTTCAGGAATTCGGGATTGGAAGCTACATCAAAAGGAATATTTACTCCCCTTTTATCCAGCTCCTCCTGAACAGCTTTACGCACTTTTTCGGCTGTTCCAACAGGAACCGTACTCTTCGTGACAATTAGCATATAATCTTCCATGTGACGCCCCACTTCCCGGGCCACATCAAGCACATATTTAAGGTCAGCACTTCCATCCTCATCGGGAGGTGTGCCCACTGCACTAAAAATCACATCGCATCCATTGAGCGTTGATGCCAAATCAGTAGTGAAGAACAAACGTTTTTTCTCCACATTGCGCGCTACCATCTCTTCCAGACCTGGCTCATAAATGGGGATTATACCTTTATTTAAGTTGTCAACTTTTGTTTTGTCAATGTCAACACAATGCACATCAATGCCTACTTCCGAAAAACAAGTTCCTGTTACCAGTCCAACGTAACCGGTTCCTACAATGGATATTTTCATGATTTAAGTTGTATGTTATGGATTAATTTAACCTTAGCAAAGGAATGAAAAAAAAGTGTAGTAATCAAGTTTTTAATGCGCTTTATGACGAATTTCTTAGACCGGTAATCAGCTGAAATTATAAGTGATACCAATGCCTAAGGATTCTTTAAACTGAAGACGTGGAGCTTCTCCAATTTGCACTTTTTCGCCTTCAATCATTTCATAAACCGGGAAGTCAACATTGTGATCGTATTTCATCTGCATAAACAAAACAGTCTGAAATCGTTTGTTAATCGTGAAGTTGATTGTTGTTTCCCAATCGACATCAATATTCCAGCGATTTCCGATATTATCATCAAGGTAGTTGTTGTATAAATTGAGCGTTGAAGATAGTTCTATATTTGAGGATACTTCTTTGGCGAAATTTGCTAAAACATTGAAGCCGAACTCGCTGAAAAGTTTTTTGCCAGGCACCAAAACCAAGCCATTGGTGTCGCGTATGGCAGCTTGAACACCATACGCACCCCTATCGGCAAGTTCTTGGTTGAGCACAAAGGTAAATTTTCCCGAAGCCGGACTCAGGAAAAGCTCGAATAAGTCCGATTTTTTATAACGATAACCAACTGAAGCATTGACAACTCCGGGCGCAAGAAAAGTGGAGATCAAGGTTGAATCATTAGGGTATTTGTACCCGTTGGCAAATTGTGTCTTTAAGGTAAGCACAGATGAATAGGTCCAGTTTTTTTCTGTCTCATTGGTGGCTTTCATGGCAAGATCAATTCGGTCTTCAGTTTTCTCAATACGATTTTTGCCATAGCCAATCATACCGAAAGCAAGCTTGCAATCATTCTCGTAGAGAAAATTGTTTTTTTTGTAACGTAAGTTGGTCAATACATTTACTTTTCCTGATGCCGAACTTTCACCTCCTGCGGCCCAGTTTGAAAGGGATAGCTGATTAAAAGTTAATCCGGTTTTACCCTTGAACGACCAATATCGCAGAGAATCGGGATTTGATGGCGCTGTAGTATCTTTCTTAGCTGCTAAACTAATCAGTGGAATGAATAAAAGTAAAAAAATTATCCTTTGTACCATGATTTGCTGACTTTTGATCGGATTTATGTTTCGGTTTTGGATAAGCAATTGCAAAAATATTAAATTTGAACTTTATAAGTAAACCAATAATCCAGAATGTTTAATAAATTTTTGCGGTTTAAGCTGCTTATCATATTGACTTTTTTAATTTTTTTAGCTTGTTTTACACATCAGGCATCGGCCGTAAACGATACCTTAATAATCGGTGTCAAGCAATCGCCTCCGTTTATATTTACTGATGAGAACGGCAATTATACCGGACTTTGTATAGATATATGGAAAAAAATTTCGGATTCATTGCAGCAGCCTTATCTGTATAAAGAAATGGAGTTGCAGGAGCTGCTAGGGGCTGTTAGATCTAATGAATTGGATTTGAGTATAGTGCCTCTTACGGTAACGCCCGAAAGGATGCGACAATTCTATTTCAGTCAGCCTTTTTATATCTCCACTGTATCCATCGCAATCAACAGGGTAGAAGATGATAAAATAGTAACATTCCTTACTAATCTATTTTCTATCGAATTTCTTAAAGTGATAATATTATTGTTCGTTATTATTTTGGTGTTTGGAATTCTAATCTGGATTTTTGAACGAAAATACAACCATCAGGAATTCAGAAAAGGCTTTAAAGGGTTATTTGATGGTATTTGGTGGGCCTCTGTCACCATGACAACAGTTGGGTATGGTGATAAATCTCCATCAAGTTTTTGGGGCAGGTTTTTTTCTGTGATATGGATGTTTACTGCTGTTATCATTATCAGTAGTTTTACGGCAACCATCTCTTCCACGCTCACTGTTAATAAAATTAAAGGAAGTATCGAGAAGCTTTCAGATCTTAAGCACCTGAAAGTAGGGACTATAGAAAAAAGCAGCAGTGCGGGTTTTCTCACCCAAAATGATATTGATTTTCATACTTTTAGCACGATAGAAGCAGGGCTTGATGCGTTGAAATCCAATAAGTTAAAAGCTTTTGTCTATGACAAAGCTATTCTTGATTATTACCTGTCAAAAAAGGATTACGCTACTCAATTGAGCAGTGTTTCCTTAAGTTCAAACAAAGAGTATTTCTCCTTTGCTGCCCCTGAAACTACTATAATTCACCAGATCAATCCTTTTCTTGTTGATATAATAGAGTCGGAAAATTGGTCTCAAATGCTTAAGAAATATGGGCTTCATGAGGATTAGCTTGGTTTGTGACCAAGGTTATTTAAGCCATTGATCCAACCAATTAAAAAACCGTCGTTGCCATAAAATACCATTTTGCGGCTTCAAAACCCAGTGATTCTCATCAGGGAAATACAAATATTCAGCTGGAATATCCTGCAAAACAGCAGCATTAAATGCCTGCATGCCTTGCGAAGCCACGATGCGGTAATCCAGTTCACCATGTACTACCATGATTGGTGTATCCCATTTTCCAACAAAACGATGAGGTGAGTTGGCATAAGACCATTGAACAACCGGATTGTCTTTTTCCCAATAAGGACCACCTAAATCCCAGTTAACGAACCACATCTCTTCTGTTTCCAGGTACTGTGCTTCCAGATTAAACATGCCATCATGAGCAATAAATGCTTTAAAACGACCTTCATGATTTCCGGCAAGCCAAAATACCGAGAACCCACCATAACTTGCACCCACAGCGCCCAGCCGGTCTTTGTCGATAAATGGTTCTTGCGAAAGCGCATCAATAGCTGAGAGGTAATCGCGCATATTCTGGCCGCCATAATCTCCACTGATTTGTTCGTTCCATTCCTTGCCAAAACCAGGTAATCCGCGCCGGTTGGGAGCTACAATAATATAATCATTGGCAGCCATCATTTGAAAGTTCCAGCGATACGACCAAAACTGACTTACTGTACTTTGCGGACCTCCCTGGCAATACAACAAGGCAGGATATTCTTTATTGGGATCGAAATCAGGTGGATAGATAACCCAGGTCAGCATTTCTTTTCCATCTGTTGTCTGAATCCAGCGATCTTCTACACTTCCCAGATTGAGTTGATCAAGCAATGGTTTATTTACAAAACTTAGTTGTTCCTGCATGCCGGTTGCTTCATCCACACTATATAATTCAACAGGCATCGACATCGACATGCGGGAGGCAATCAACTTTTCGGTGGCAGGATATACGGCAGTATAACTGTGTACGCCTGAAGTTAATTTTTTGATTTCTCCTGATGCTAATTGCAAGCTATATATTTGATCCAGCGCATGATAGTTGCTGGTAAAATAGAGTTTGTCGCCTGCTTCTGACCAGGCAAGGCCATGTACGTTCTGATCAAAATCCCGGCTATAGTCAGTCACCTCGCCCGTACTCATATCTTTTACCATCAACCTGATTTTGTCTGCTTCGTAGCCATCACGTTCCATGCTTTCCCAGGCTAATTTGCTTCCGTCAGGAGAAAAAACGCCCGCCAGGTCGTAACCCATCATGCCTTCTGTAAGGTTTTTAGTTGTGCCACTTTCAAGAAAATACTGATAGATGTCGGCATTGGTCGAAAGGGCATAGGCTTTGCCTTCTTTTTTGCGACTTGAATAGATAATACTCTTGCTGTCGGGTGCCCAGCTTATTTGCTCCATACCTCCAAATGGACGCAGCGGCGTTTCCCAGGGCTCGTCTTTCATAATGTCATTAACATTCTTCAATGACAAACCATTATAATCAGCGACAAAAACATGGCTGTAAGTGTCAACCCATTTGTCCCAATGCCGGTACATAAGGTCAGTATTAATGCGACCCGAGGCAAGTGGAAGATCGGGATAGATGTCGCTGGTCGTGCGTTTTAATTTGACTTCTGCAGTGAATAATATTGCAGACTGGTCAGGCGCATATTCAAAACTATTGATGCCGCCTGCTATATCCGAGATTTTATTTCGACCTGTACCATCCGTATTCATCTCCCATAACTGCATGCTACCTCCTTCTGCAGATAAAAAGCCTATTTTTTTTCCATCGGGTCTCCAGCGAGGATTGTATTCGCCAAATGTAGTATGTGTGATTTTCTTTTGATTACCCGTGCTCAAATCCATAATGTACAGATCAGTATTGCCTTTGTTGAGCTCAATGCTGTAGTAAGAAATACCAAACAGGATTTTCGTTTTATCAGGCGACAGCACGGTTTCTCCAATACGACCCATGCTCCATAAAACTTCTGCAGTTAAGCGGTCAGAATCAAGTTTAATGTCTTTTGCTTCAATGGTTTCACTCATGGTTTTTTTTTCGTTGTCTATTTGCATGTCGCAGCCAGATAGAACTAAACTAAAGGTGATTAGCGCTAGATAAAGTGGAATTTTTTTCATGGGCTTTAGGGTTAAATTTTGGCATAAATATACAGGATTTTTTTTGTTGATTTACTTTCCAGATCGAAATGCAGTGTAATCGTTCATAATTCAAAGAATTATTTTTTTGCCAATAGCATGAGTATAATGCATAGAACACTGTATTGAAACCGACATTAATTGCATTTGTTTTTTGTCCACGGAAGATAGCTAATTCCTATTCAAATCGAAGTATTACTCTTGCTGGTTTAGTTTGTTGACCAATGAAGTTGCTGTATATGAATGCGGTTGTGCGGTTGCTATTTTTAGATTTCAAAAAGGGTTGGATAGCCCGAAAGAAAGATAGTCGTTTTGTTTTCAAGTTTTATCCATTGGTTTTTAGCTTTGCCGTCAAGCATAAATTTTTTTCTGGCCGTTTCTAAAAAATCAAGCTTGAGGTATTGTCCTTCTTCGGGCGATCCATTATGTGGAATCCAGGCAATGATATACTTTTTTTTGCTTTTAGAATCTTCAAACTGATACGCTACAAGCAGTTCTGAGGCTGCGATAACTTTTGTAAAACTGGCATTTCCAACATACTGAAGCAGATCGCGAAAGGCAAACCAGGACGCTTTAGGTTTAAAGTTATGATTGGCAGAAAGCGTCAGGCCTGAGCGACTGTGTAAATAAGATTCGGTAGCTTCGTTGGCGTAAAAATACCAATACACCCTGTTGGCTCCTTCACGCAGCAGGTAAAGTGCTGCACGCACACCCCAGGCAGCCTGCTGGGCTTCGCTTACGCATTCGCTGTGCAGGCAAGGTTCATCCTGGCTGTTGCCATCATATCCAAACTCAGTTACCCATACTTCTTTTCCAGTAGCCAATTCATTACGATAGCTTATAATATTTCTGATTCCTTGAATTTCAGCCCGACGATCTTCCGGAGGCACGGCAATACGCACTCCCTGCTGATCAATGGCATGTGCGTAAAAATGAGCATTTAGCGCATCAACATTTTGAAGAAAATTATCATGAATAAAATCAGGAAGAAAGTTGTGTTGGTCATTAAAAGTGCCATTTGGGAAACTACTCTGAAAAGCTGCCGGCAACACCTTAATTCGCGGAGCACTGGTTTTTAGTCCACTTGCCATATTGCTGCCGGTTTTTTGATAAAAGTCAGGGGGGTAGTCCCAGGGTTCATTGCCAGCTTCAACGGCTTCAATAAGTTGGTGTTGCGAAAAGTATTGGCCAAATTCACGGCCAATGTTATAGGCATCTTCAGCAGGATTTTTCCATAATGATTCCGGTATGGTTCTGTTTTTAAACATTAGTGTGCTGGTTAACTCAAAACCTTGGGTGGTCAAAAATTCATATTCGCGGTTCCAGTCGAGCCACCAGTTGGCAGCAGTGCCCTTTCCAAGCTGCATCTGCTGATAATTTGCCGAAATACCGGGAGCAGGAATATCCCAAAGTAAATTGTGGTAAATCCGCAGTTTTTTGAAGTGGTTTTCATATTGTTGCCAACCTTTTCCGTTGGTGATCTGATCACTGTAAACATGCTGTCCCCAGCCCCAAACCATATTTAGCCCAATACGTTCATTAAGTGGTGTGCTGATGTGCCGAAAATCGCTTGGTGGACCATAGGGGCCGAATTCGTCATAGAGCTTTAAATCCCACAAAGCTGCTTTTGCATAATTTTCCCAGCCTAAATGGAAACGCATCCGCACAAAACGTGCATTTGTTGGCGTTTCTAAAAGTGTGGGAACCAAATTGATGGCCTTGGAATTCAGTGAGGCAACAAGTTTCCAAACTGATCCATCTTCGGATAAGAATAGTGAAATATCATTAACATTCTCGCTGTTTAAATGGCGGCTATAGCATTGGCCTATAGTTTTTTGAGATTTCAAGTCAAGCGTGTAGTCCACAAAAGGTGGTGCGTTCATTGCCGCCAATTCAAATAGCTGAAAGGCTGTTGCTGACGAGAATATAATTGCATTTACAGCTTTTTCGGTATTTGGTTTTATGGTGACAAGTTGGTATGATTTATCGCTTGAAACGGTTTCAATTTGTTTTGTTTGATCGGTATAAGCGATGGCAACACTAAGGGTTTGATTTATAGATGCTTTTAAGGCAATATGTTGCAATAAACCAGGTTTTTCCAGTGAGATTTTGAGTGTTGCTTTTCCGCTTTCTTCAGCCTTCTCGATGTTTACTGCTGTATTCAGATTGCCATCAAAAGCAGCGTTAACTATAGAAATTGGCCTATTTTCAGCCTCCAAATTAAAGATATTCAGTGTTTTTTGTTGAATAAACTTATCAGGCAGCGGATTCTCAGACTCCCAGTAGGTTTGTATTTGCCCATCAATGGCAAAATGGGGATTATTTCCGGCTGGGTTAATAATTGTTGCGCTTTGCGTATAGGATGTAATTATCCCGGGATACTCGGTGCTTTGACTGTGAGCAGTTACCCAAATTGCTATAAAAACAAAGATAAGTTTAGTTTGCATGGGCATGTTTTCGTTTAAGCAAATCTACACTTATTTCCGAAATGGCTTTCGTTTTATGGCATTTATGTAAAATACAAATCTAAACGGCTTATCCTGAGGTGAGTAGCTCGTGATGCCCATAAAAAAAGCCTGCCATTTTACTGACAGGCTTTTGATGTAGCGAGACCGAGAATTGAACTCGGGACCTCCGGGTTATGAATCCGACGCTCTAACCAACTGAGCTACCTCGCCTCGTTTAAAGAGGTGCAAAAGTACTAATTCTTTAAAAATGGACAAGAGTTTGTTGAAAAACTTTTTTAGAGAATGCAGGCATTGCAAGCGAACTATTTTACATATTCTGGTTAGTCGCTTAATCTCCAGAACTTTGTGATGTAACTCCGCTCATATTGATGAGGCTCTGTTGACCAAATCATTATTTTTCCCCCGGTTCAGTAAAATATTAAGGAAATTTCACAGTTTTTCCGGTTAATAATTTTAATTTTGTGGGTTAGTAAAAAGATTAACATCTAAATAATTTTTAAGTCATGAGAAAGCTAGTTTTATTTTTGGGCATTTTATTTGCCGTTACAGTTGTTAATGCACAACAAAATACGGAGTCAAAATCTGCAAATGGACCCGAAATAACTTTTGATGAAACAATTTACGACTACGGCGAAATAGTCCTTCATGGTGATGGCACACACGAGTTTGAATTCACCAATACAGGGAATGAACCGCTTATCCTTTCCCGTCCGCGCTCTTCATGTGGTTGCACGGTTCCTACCTGGCCCAAGCAGCCCATCCTGCCTGGTGATAAGGAAAAGATAAAAGTGACATATAATACCAATAAAGCAGGATCTTTCAACAAGTCGGTGACGATCATGTCGAATGCAAAAAACAGCAGTACTGTTGTGCTACGCATCAAAGGGAAAGTTGTGAATGAGCCCGCCGAAGCTTTGCCTTCTAAGCAAGCCGATAATAGCGGTGCACCGGTAAATAAGTAAATCAGCTATTTTAAGGATATTTCCCCCGGCCATAAAAGCCGGGTTTTTTTTATTAAATTATAGATCATTTATTATGCCGAGTATCTCAGTCAAAGGCAGGCAAATGCCAGAATCGCCGATCAGAAAATTAGTTCCTTATGCCGAAGCCGCCAAGAAGCGGGGAATGAAAGTTTATCATCTGAATATTGGTCAACCCGATATTCATACACCTGAAATCGCCTTACAGGCATTACGCGATTTCGATCTGAAAGTAATCGAATACAGTCATTCAGCCGGTATCCTCAGCTATCGCGAAAAGCTTGCGACGTACTATGAAAAGCATGATATTCATATCACAGCCGAGGATATAATTATTGGTGCCGGAGCATCTGAAGCTTTGTTGTTTGCTTTTCAAACCATCATGGATCCGGGCGATGAAGTAATTATCCCGGAACCTTTTTATGCCAACTACAATGGTTTTGCAACCAATGCAGGCATCAATGTGAAGCCCATATTTTCTTCAATTGAAACAAGCTTTGCCCTGCCTCCAATAGCTGACTTCGAAAAAGCCATTGGACCCAAAACCAAGGCTATTTTGGTTTGCAACCCCAATAATCCGACAGGTTATCTCTACAACGAAGAGGAGCTGGAGACACTTCGTCAGCTGGTAATAAAGCACGATCTTTATTTGATTGCTGATGAGGTTTATCGCGAGTTTTGCTACGATGGTCATCAGCATTTTTCATGTATGCATCTCAAGGGAATTGATGATAACGTAATCTTGATCGATTCTGTATCAAAACGTTATAGTGCATGCGGTGTGCGTATTGGCTGCATGATTTCCAAAAATAAGCAAGTGATGAAAACGGCGCTTAAGTTTGCCCAGGCCAGGTTGAGCCCGCCTACATTAGGACAGGTGGTTGCCGAAGCGGCCATCGACACACCTGATGTTTATTTTGAGGAGGTGCTTTCTGAATATCTTCAAAGAAGAAATACAGTAGTCGATGCCATCAACAAGATGGAAGGTGCTTTCTGTCCTACTCCAAAAGGAGCATTCTATGTGGTAGCTCAATTACCGATTGATGATTCTGATGTGTTCTGCCAATGGTTATTGGAAAGTTTTGATTATAAAGGACAAACCGTAATGATGGCGCCAGCCAGTGGGTTCTATTCAACACAAGGACGCGGCAAAGATGAAGTAAGAATCAGTTATGTGCTTAATGTTGAAGATTTGAAACATGCCATGAAAGCACTTGAGGAAGCCTTAAAAGTATATCCGGGCAGAACGATTTAAATCGCGTAAAAATAATTTACTATTTATTCAAAATCAGGATATTGTAAATACTTTATCCTGATTTTTTTATAGGCATCAAGCTCGTCTTTCCAGCTTGCTCTGATTTCTTCAGAACTCATGCCTTGTTCAATTTGCTTACGCAGTGTTGAAGTGCCTGCCAGTTTTTCGAAATAGGCATTGAAAAAAGAATCTTTGTCAGGGAAACTACGGTAGGCTTCAATGATCCAATCCAGGTTTAACTGATAAAGGTGATGGTCTTGAAAATTATCAGCAAAGCTGCGCAGGTCTTTACCATAGCAGGTTTTGGATTCATGCTTGGGTTGAGATGCCCCCGGACTTTTCTGTGGCTCGAAGGTAAACGGAAAGCTTTTCAATTCAGGGTGACCGAAAACCTGAAAAGGAAAAGCTGTTCCTCGGCCAATGCTAATGGCAGTGCCTTCAAACAGGCAAAGTGAGGGGTAGAGGTAAATGGATTGATGATTCGGTAAATTGGGCGAGGGTTTTGTGGGGAGTTTATCGATTGCAAAACGATCGTAATTATTCATTGGAATGATCGTTAGATCACAATGCAGTCCATCGGGAAGCCAGCCTTCTCCATTAACCATTAGCGCATATTCTCCAATTGTTAAGCCATAAACAATTGGGATTTTGTGTAAGCCGACAAAGGAGGTGTATTGGCTATCTAAAACCGGCCCGTCAACGAAAAAGCCATTGGGATTGGGTCTGTCTAAAACCATCACAGGGATCGATTGTCTGGCGCAAGCCTCCATCACGTAGGTTAAAGTAGAGATATAAGTATAGAATCGTACTCCAACATCTTGCAAATCAAACACCAATAAATCAATTTCTGCTAAATCAGCCGCCGTGGGCATTTTGTGTTTGCCATAAAGCGAAATAATCGGTAAACCGGTTTTACTGTCTCTGGAGTTGTTGATACTTGCTCCTGCATCCTGATCTCCTCTGAAACCATGTTCGGGTGTGAATATCACTTTCACCTGAATGCCGCTGCTAATCAGTGTATCAAGCAGATGCGTTTTGCCAACAATACTTGATTGATTAGCCACCAGGGCAATATTTTTATCTTTGAGCTGATTGAGATAAGCAGGCAAAAGATTTGCTGCAGCAATGGTTTCTCCGGCTTCTTTGAGCCTAAGCTTTTGCTGCGCAGTAGAAAACTGAAGTGTGCATGATGCCAACAGGATCATGATTAGGCTGAACTTTATTCGCATGGCAAGCTATCAATGTTTATTTTTGCCAAATTAACTAAAAATATGAAGCCAGAAGCATTTATTGCCTCCAAAATTTTTTCACTGTCGCCCGAACGGGTTTCAACGCTCGTAATGCGCATCACACTTGTGAGTGTTGCGCTTGGCGTAGCCGTGATGATTATTTCACTGGCTATTGTCATCGGATTCAAAAACCAGATCAGGGATAAGGTTATCGGCTTTGTAGCGCCTATACAGATTGAGTCATTGGATCATAACGAATCTCTTCAGCAATCTGCCATACAGCTCGATAGCGCAATGATTGATAAGTTACTTGAGATTGATGGTGTACGCAAAATTCAGGCTGTGGCCAAAAAGGCAGGAATTGTAAAAACGGAAGATCAGATTCAGGGTGTGGTGCTTAAAGGCGTTACGGCAGATTATAACTGGGAATATTTCGCGCCGAAAATTGTAGCCGGAAAGCTTCCTGCCATTGAAGCAGATAACAGCTCGCTGGATGTGATGATTTCTAAGAGTTTAGCTGATAAATTGTTGCTAAATCCAGGTGATTATCTGAGGATGTGGTTTGTCGATGGAAATGAAAAAGCACGTGGGCGCCGTTTTCTGATATCCGGAATCTATGAAACAGGACTGGTAGAGTTTGATGAACGCTATGTTTTTGGCGATCTCAGTCAAATCAGGAAACTCAATAATTGGTCGGCAGATGAGGCTGGAAGTCTGGAAGTTTTGTTGTTAGAAAATGCCTCTGCCACTAAAATCAACGAGTCCATCTATTTTAGTTTGCCTGTCAATCTTACCTCTTACACAGCCATTACTTCTTACCCATATATTTTTGATTGGCTCAACTTGCAGGATATGAACGTGATAATTATTATCATTCTGATGGTCATGGTATCAGGAATAACAGTAATCAGTATGCTTTTGATGATGGTGATTGAACGCACCTCGATGATTGGTGTATTGAAAGCCATGGGAGCAGGGAACCGCATGATCCGAAGACTTTTTTTATGGTATTCTGTAAAGCTTTTACTTTACGGATTGCTGTTTGGCAATGCGATAGGACTTGGCTTTGCGGTGTTTCAAATGAAAACTGGCCTGCTTAAATTGCCCGCCGAATCCTATTATCTTTCTACTGTTCCTATTGATTTGCAATGGAGTAGTATTTTTTTGGTAAATTTTGGTGCAGGACTGATTTGGTTCATCATGCTGGTGATCCCTTCTTATATTATTAACCGCATCAAACCTGCGACAGCGATAAAATTTTCATAATAAAGTTGCTTTTACTGAATAATTGTTTTAATTTCAAGGTCTGAAATAAAATGAATATCATGAAAAACAACCACCATATTATATTGCCTCTCAAAGGTTTAGATCACCTACAGTTTGGGCAATCCATCGATCAAATTTTACAGGATTTTGGTGATGCAGATCAGATTGATCAGATTGAAGAAACAGAATTTGAAACACTGGTGCTGCATTACAATGAAGACAAACTGGCCTTGTTTTTTGAAGATTATGGCACATCAAGGCTTGCTTGTATTGAAACCCAAAATGAGGAATCAGTACTTTTTGGTGAAAAGGTTTTCAAACTCAAGAAAGATGCAATTATAGCCCTGATGCTAAAAAACGGCTACACTGAAATAGAAACAGAAGAAGAAGAAGGGGAGGAGCGGTTAAGTTTTGAAGATGCAATGACCGATTTCTTTTTTGATGCAGATCAGCTAATAGCCATCAACTGGGGCGTAATCATCAATGAATTTGGTGAGGTAGAGGTTCACTGATCTTTTCTTTTTGATCGAGGATGAAAGCTTAGTATCGTTTCGCGTAAATATTCCCGGTCAATATGGGTGTAAATTTCTGTGGTCGTAATACTTGAGTGTCCAAGCATTTGTTGTACTGCTACCAGATCAGCTCCACCTTCGAGCAAATGTGTAGCAAAGGAATGACGAAAGGTATGTGGGCTCACATTTTTTTTGATGCCGGCTTTCTCTGCTGTTTGTTTTACGATTTTAAAAATCAGGTGACGACTAATTTTATTCCCGCTTCGATTAACAAAAAGGAATTTTGAGTTTTCAGGCGAAATTGTCTGTTTTGATCTCACTTCTTCAAAATAAACAGAAATAGCCTTAAGCGTGGATTCTCCAATGGGAACAAGGCGTTCCTTGTTGCCTTTGCCTCTGATTCTTATAAATCCATCATTTTTATAAACATGAAAAGTTCTCAGGTCGATTAGCTCCGAAACCCGAAGGCCACAGGCATACAGAACTTCGATGAGTGTTTTGTTGCGATGTCCATGAGGCAAACTCAGATCAATAGCATCAAGTATTTGTTCTATTTCATCAGTAGTAAGTATTTCTGGTATTTTACGGCCTTTGTCGGGCAATGAAACCATTTTGGCAGGGTTATGATCGATAAGGGACTCGTCTATCATAAACCGATAAAAAGAGCGTATGCCTGAGAGGATGCGCGATTGAGAGTTGCTACTCATGCCTAGTTCATATAGATAGACGAGAAATTGCTCAATCAAATCAGTCTTTATTTCCTCAAAACTCAGTTGACTAACTTGCATGTCTTTGTATTGGCAGAATAGCGTAATATCGTGCACGTAAGCACTTACGCTATTGTCAGATAACGACAATTCGAGACTTAAATACTCTTCGTAAGCTTTAATCAGTCCGAGATCAAAATCCATCGTCAAAAGCTGTTTATAAAAAAGCCCGGCCTAAAGCCGGGATTTTCATTACTATTTATGGCTATAGTAGCATCGTTTAGGTGAATCAATCAATTCCTCATGCTTGAGGAGTTTGATTGCCTTATCCACTTCCGTTTTGTCAAGTTGTGTCAGCTCGGCAATTTCACCCGACTTTAAGGGTTTTTCGGCCGATTTTAGGATTTTAAGAATGCGTTCTTTTGCTTCCATAACTGCTGAGTTTAATCCGTAAGTTCGTGAACCACCAATCCCGATCGGAGTTTCGGTTCAAACCAGGTTGTTTTCGGCGGCATAATATTTCCTGAATCAGCAATATCAATCAATTGCTTCATGCTCACAGGATATAGTGCAAAAGCCACTTCCATGTCTCCGCTGTCAACCCGTTTGCTGAGTTCCTGAAGTCCCCTGATACCTCCAACAAAATCAATGCGCTTGGAACGACGAAGGTCTTTGATATCCAACAGCGGATCAAGTACTTCGCTGGTGAGAATGGTTACGTCCAGCACGCCGATTGGATCATTGTCATTGTACACATGATCGCGGGCTTGCAATGCATACCACGCACCATCCAGATACATGGAGAAATTGTGCAGACACGTCGGTTTATAAATGTCATTTCCCTTCTTTTCAACGATAAAACTCTTCTCCAGTTTTTGAAGGAATACTTCCTTACTCATGCCATTTAAATCTTTTATCACACGATTATAATCGATAATGGTGAGTTGATTATCAGGAAAATGTACAGCAAGGAAATAGTTATATTCTTCGCTTCCGTCATGATTCGGATTGTTGTTCTTCTTTTCATTACCAACAAGCGCAGCTGCAGCTGTACGGTGGTGTCCGTCTGCAACATAGGTGGCTGGTAATTCGGCAAAAAGACTGATGAGCCTATCAATAATTGCTTTCTCACTGATCACCCAGAAATGATGACCAAAGCCATCATCAGCAGTAAAATCGTAAACAGCTTTGTTGTGCTTTACGTAATCGGCGATGATGTCGTCAATTTCTTTTTTAGCCGGATAGGAGAAGAAAACAGGCTCCATATTGGCATTGGTAACACGCACATGTTTCATGCGGTCTTCTTCTTTATCAGGGCGGGTGAGCTCGTGTTTTTTGATGACATTGTTCATATAGTCTTCAACACTGGCACATCCAACAAGACCATACTGTGTTTTGCCATTCATGGTTTGTGCATAAATATACAAATATGCACCTTCATCCTGCACTAGCCATCCCTTTTTTTGAAAATCTGCCAGTTTTTCGGCTGCTTTCTGATAAACCGCTTCGCTGTAGAGATCGATGTTTTCCTCCAGATCAATTTCGGGTTTTATAATATGCAGCAAGCTCTGCGGGTTATTCTCGGCTTCTTTACGAGCTTCTGCCGAATTGAGTACATCATAAGGGCGCGATGCCACGGCTTTTACAATTTCAACCGGCGGACGCCAGCCTTTAAAAGCTTTTAGTATTGCCATAGATAGAAAATTAAATGTTAATAATTTGAAGGATAGTTTTTTGAAGGATAGTATTCATCCTCGGTTTCATCATGATTGTTATTTTTTTGCAGAGAAGTGATTAATGCGCCTAACATTTTTGTCATTTCCATAAGTTGATTGCGGGATTCGTCCTCTGCGAAATCATCGATAACTTTTTCGCGATGCACCAATGTGGCATAGACCAGGCAAGATCTGATAGCCGTTTTTGCGATTTTTAAATGCGAAATAAACTGTACTTTGTTTCGCGCTGATCCTTCAGCGATATTGAGTGCGATTTGCTGAGCGGCTTTATTAAAACCTTTTGCCAGGCCTGATTCGTCCATGTGCGCATAATCTCCCAGCGCTTCTTTAACCCACAAGGCATAATCTAATGCTTTGTGGTAGATGCGTAGGTCTTCAAATCGAAAGAATGTTGGAGTCTTTTGGTTTTGGTAATTCATGATGAAGTGTTCTTGGTACTCAGTTTGTTACCAAAAAAGGGAAAAGTAAAATCCCTTAATTGGCAACAACAGCTGTTTTATTAGTTAACTTTAAACGTGATATCACCTTTCTCGATAAAACCAATTATTTGTTCAGCGGCAGCAATGCCTGCGTTGATATTGGCTTCGGAGGTTTGAGCTCCCATCTTTTTTGGTGTAAAGAAAAGTTGTGACGAAAACGCTTCCAGTTCGCCTGTATTAGAGGGAGCGATATCGGATACATACCTGAAGTCACTTCTTTCACTTAAGAGTTGTTTTAAGCCCGCTTCGTCAATTACTTCCTTGCGTGCGGTATTTACCAGCATGGCATTGGCCGGCATTTTCGACAGCAACTCATAGTTGATGGAGTTTTTGGTTTTTTCATTGGCCGGAATATGCAGCGAAACATAATTGCTTTGGCTATAGAGTTCTTCCACTGTCTTCACAACCTCAACGCCATCTTTTTTGATGTCAGCATCAGCAACAAACGGGTCAAAGGCAATCACTTTCATGCCAAATCCTTTGGCGATACGTGCTACGTTCTTTCCTACATTTCCATAGGCATGAATGCCCAGTGTTTTTTCTTTCAGCTCAGTGCCCGAACTCCCATTGAAATGATTTCTGGCCTGATATACCATCATGCCCAAGGCTAGTTCTGCAACCGCATTGCTGTTTTGACCGGGTGTGTTCATTACAACAACACCTTTAGCAGTTGCTGCCTGCAAATCTACATTGTCGTAACCAGCTCCGGCCCTGACAATGATTTTTAGTTTCTCAGCATTTTCGATTACCGCTTGGTTGGCTTTGTCGCTTCTGATAATAATTGCATCAGCATCTTTAGCTGCCTGCACAAAATCCTGATGATCGGTGTATTTTTCCAGAAAAACACAGCTGTAGCCAGCTGAGGTAATAATGCCTTTTATCTGTTCTGCAGCTACCTTTGCAAAAGGTTTCTCTGTAGCAATCAATACTTTTGTCATAACAGTAAGTTTTTTTGATATTAAACCTAAAAAAGTAACCCAAAAATATGCAATTGTAAAATTTGAAGCTACTTGTAAAAATCATGTAATTAAAATGCTTTGGCTACTATAAGGATAAAGTAGCCAAAGCAACTATTTTATTCGGTCTAGGCCTGTTTCTCGAAATCTTGCATCACCTGAACAAGCGCCTTAACACTGTCAACAGGCATGGCATTATACAACGAAGCCCTGAAACCACCTACGCTGCGGTGCCCCTTAATGCCAACCGAGCCGCGCTCAGTAGCAAAATCATTAAATGCTTTTTCCTTTTCTTCAAATCCTTCATTCATTACAAAACACACGTTCATGCGTGAGCGATCAGCGGGATTAAGAATAGTGGGTTTGAACATTTTGTTACGATCAATTTCATCGTAAAGCATTTGTGCTTTTTCTTTATTTATCTTTTCCATTTCTGTTAATCCGCCTTTGCTCTTCAGCCACTGTAAGGTTTGCAAAGCAGCATAAATAGGCACAACAGGAGGTGTATTGAACATAGAATCCTTATCGATATGCGTTTTATAATTCAGCATGGTAGGAATCGGGCGGTCAACTTTACCCAGGATGTCGTTTCTGATAATCACAAAAGTAACACCAGCAGGTGCCAGGTTTTTTTGTGCGCCACCATATATAATAGCATACTTTGAAACATCAACAGGGCGGCTGAAAATATCTGAAGACATATCTGCCACCAATGGCACAGGTGAATCAATATCCTCTAAGATTTCTGTTCCAAAAATGGTGTTGTTGGTGGTGATGTGGAAATAGTCCGCATCGGCCGGAATTTTAAAGTCTTTAGGAATATAGTTGAAATTTTGATCATCAGAACTGGCAACAACATCAACTTCTCCAAAAAACTTTGCTTCTTTGATGGCCTTTTTTGACCATTCGCCCGTGTTCAGGTAGGCTGCTTTTTTGTTTAGCAAGTTGTAAGGAATCATACAAAACTGCGTACTGGCACCTCCTCCAAGAAAAAGAATAGAATATCCTTCGGGAATGTTAAGCAGTTCTCTGAAAAGCGCTTGGGCTTCCTCCACTACAGCAATAAATTGCTTGCTGCGATGGGAAATTTCCATTAACGAAAGCCCCATGCCTGCGAAATCGTGCATGGCTTTTGCTGTGTTTTCGATGGTGTACTGTGGCAGGATTGATGGACCTGCGTAAAAATTATGTTTTTTCATGTTTAGAAATTTATAAGGTGTTTGTTCAGCGTTTTTACGTCATACGGGAGCAAAGATAGGATATTTGACTGTATTGTGAAAAAATTAACCGTAATATTTCTGTATTTTCGCAAACGTTTTAAAACTGACATTTAAATGACAACCGCAGAACAAAGATTGGATGCATTTGAGCGCCTGGGACGCTTATTAAAAAACGAAATAGAAGATGTTACCGTAGCTGAAAAAGATGCACTTATTTCTTTTGACAATGCCAAAAGATCAGCCATGTCAAAAAACGCCTGGTTTACGGCAGAAAGCATAGAATTGATGGTGTCGAACATATCGGATATGCTTGAAAGCAAACAACTCCGAGCTTTTAATAAAACCTACAAGCTGGAGGGTAATCAAGAATCAAAAAAAATAGCTGTGATCATGGCAGGAAATATTCCGCTGGTGGGTTTTCACGACTTTTTTACGGTCTTGATTTGTGGCCATCGGTTTTTGGGAAAGCTCTCTCATGAAGATCCTTTTTTGCTGCCTGCATTGGCTGAGGTATTATCTGCTGTTGAGCCCGCATTTCGTGAGCTAGCGCAGTTCACCGACAGCACAATAAAAGATTTTGATGCGGTGATTGCCACCGGAAGCAATAATACAGCGAGGTATTTTGATTATTATTTTGGCAAGTATCCCCATCAGATCAGGGGAAATAGAAATGGAGTAGCGATCCTGAACGGAAACGAATCAAAAGCAGAACTGGAAAAACTTGGGTTGGATATTTTTTCGTTTTTTGGCTTGGGATGTCGCAATGTTTCTTCCTTATTTGTGCCGGTAGGTTATGATTTTAATCCGATGTTCGAAGCCTTTGAGGCATTCAAAACATGGGCAAATCACAGTAAGTATTTTAATAATTATGAATACAATAAGGCCATTTGGCTCGTGAATCGGGAGCCTCATTTCGACAATGGTTTTGTATTGCTTAAACAGGAAGCAGCATTTAGTTCGCCTGTTGCTGTGCTCAACTACCAGCATTATTCTGATGCCGAAACACTTCAGCATATTCTAGAAGATAACAAGGAAAAAATACAGTGCATTGTTTCTCAAAAATCGTGGTGGCCTGGCTCGTATGAGTTTGGCAAAGCGCAGATGCCTGCCATTATGGATTATGCTGACGGAGTGGATACAACAGCGTTTCTGCTGAGTTTATAACAGCACTTTCATTAGGATAATCACAAAATATTGCAATTATTTAAAAAAAACATAAAAATGATTGGGATATTTGAATGAAAGATAGTAATTTTGCAGCCCTTAAATAAAAGCCAAAAGTAGCGATGAAAAAAGACATTCACCCAAAGAACTATAGATTAGTTGTATTTAAAGATATGTCGAATGATTATAGTTTCATATCACGTTCGACGATAAACACCAAAGAAAATATTGTTTGGGAAGACGGTAATGAATATCCGCTTGTAAAACTTGAGATTTCCCATACTTCTCATCCTTTTTATACCGGTAAGATGAAACTTGTTGACTCCGCAGGTCGTGTTGATAAGTTTAAAAACAGGTACAAATCCCGTTACGATCAGCAAGCTAAGTAAGCTTAATAGTTATAAATAAAGCTCTTATCTGCAAAGGTGAGGGCTTTTTTTGTTGTTGAGAATTTTTTTAGCAGCAGTTGCCCAAAATCTCATTTTTTTGTTATTTTTGTAGGTAACCATTAACATGATTTTCAAGTATGAATTACATCCTTTTTGATAGTGCTTTTCGTAATAACCTTCTCCCGCTAACCTTTACTAGACCCGTAGCAGATTTACGTATTGGGATTTTGACCATACGTGAAAAATGGGAGTTTATGCTCGGCACAACTACATCTTCACTTACCGAACCTTATCTGGCAACAAAGTATCCGGTTGTAAAGGCCGAATCAAATATACTTATAAACGGTTCTGTGTGCCCAAATAAGAAATTGGTAGAGGCTGTTGTTAAGCTGAAACCGGGACAAACACTTGTCAAGGATGATGGAATAATTGCAATGGCGCTTACTGCTGAATTGTTGGAGACTTTTGGTGGCGAAGCCGGAGATGATATTGAAACAATTTCCATTGACAATGATTTCGTGAAAATTGAGAACACCTGGGATTTATTTAAATACAACGATCGGGTTTTGCGCGAAGATTTTGAGATGATTACCAAAGGAAGGAAATCACAGCCACTAAGCAAAACCAACCGTGTTGTAAATCCTGAAAATATCTTTGTAGAAGAAGGAGCCGTTGTTGAGTTTGCCATTTTGAATGCTTCTACAGGCCCAATATACATTGGTAAGGAGGCTGAAATAATGGAAGGAACCAAGGTGCGTGGAGCATTGGCGCTTTGTGAACATTCGGTGCTGAAGATGGACGCCAAAATTTATGGTGCTACTACTATCGGACCGTATTCCAAAGTTGGTGGTGAAGTGAATAATTCTGTTTTTCTGGGCTATTCAAATAAAGCTCATGATGGTTTCATCGGACAATCGGTAATAGGAGAGTGGTGTAACCTTGGGGCTGATACAAATGCTTCAAATCTCAAAAACACATACGAAGAAGTTAAAGTCTGGAGTTATGCCGAAGACTCCTTTGTGCTGACAGGCCTGCAGTTTTGCGGTTTAATCATGGGTGACCATTCTAAATCTGGAATTAACACCATGTTTAATACAGGTACTGTTGTTGGTGTAAACGCAAATGTCTATGGCGCAGGATTTCAGCGCAATTTCGTGCCTTCGTTCTCTTGGGGTGGAACACATGGATTCACGGATTTTGACCTAAAAAAAGCCATGAATATTGCCACGGCAGTATTCAAAAGAAGGAATCTGGAATTTAACGAGACCGAGCAAAACATCTTGAAAGAGATTCACAGCCTGACCCACAAAAATCGTCGTGCCTAAACAATCCTGACCATGGCACATTTATTGACCTATTCACTTTAGTATTAAAGTTAATAAACATTGGCGCCTTTAATATCAGTTAGTTACAGCTGCAATTTCAAAGCTTTAATTTTTATAAATCTAATAGGCAGCTGAAAGATTGACATAATGCGCCATAATGTCTGATATATTTATGAGAAACTTATTTAGTAGCGATAACTTTCATTTTTCGGATCTTGCCGACACTGATGCAGAGTATATTCCTTTGCTCTCGCCTGAGGATGAAGAGCAGATGAATGCAGAAGAAATCCCCGAAGAAATTGCTATACTTCCATTAAGAAATGCCGTTTTGTTTCCGGGTGTGGTCTTCCCGATAACCGTCGGACGCGATAAATCGATCCGTTTAGTGAAAGATGCTTACCGAAACGAAAGAGTTATTGGTGTGGTGTCTCAGAAAGATCCAACTATTGAAGACCCTGTTTTTGAGGATTTAAGCTCAGTTGGAACTGTGGCCAAAATTCTGAAAACATTGCAGATGCCTGATGGCAATACAACGGTGATCATTCAAGGTAAAAAACGCTTTCGTTTGAAGGAAATGACCCAGCACGATCCCTATTTTAGAGCTAAGGTGGCTCCTTTTGAGAAAGATGCATTGCTTCCGAAAGGCAAAAACTTCAACGCCTTAATCCAATCACTCAAAGACTTGTCGCTTCAGATTATCCAAAAGTCGCCGCATATTCCTTCTGAGGCTTCCTTTGCTATAAAAAATATTGAAAGCCCGGCATTTCTGGTGAATTTTGTTTCCAGTAATCTCAATATCAGCATGGTCGAGAAACAGAAACTGCTGGAAGTCTCAGATTTGGTCGAACGGGCCAATTCGGTACTTGCTGCCTTGTCGAAGGAATTACAACTGCTTGATTTAAAAAACCAGATACAGAACAAAGTAAAGACTGACCTCGATAAACAGCAACGCGATTACTTTTTGAATCAGCAGTTGAAAACGATACAGGAAGAATTAGGCGGAACTCCCAATGAGCTTGATATCAAAGAATTAAAATCAAAGGCGTTAACAAAAAAATGGTCTGATCAGGTGAAGTCGGTTTTTGAAAGAGAACTAACCAAACTTCAGCGAATGAACCCTCAGGCAGCAGAATACGGGATTCAACATAATTATCTTGAATACCTGGTCGATTTGCCATGGGAAGAATTTACAACAGATAACCTTGATTTAAAACACGCGCAAAAAGTGCTTGATAACGATCACTTTGGCCTTGACAAGGTGAAGGATCGCATTATAGAATACCTGGCCATCCTTAAAATAAAACAGGACATGAAATCTCCTATTTTATGTTTGGTAGGCCCTCCCGGCGTCGGGAAAACTTCTTTGGGAAAATCTATCGCTGCTGCACTTAACCGCAAATACATCAGAATGTCGTTGGGCGGTCTGCGTGATGAAGCTGAACTCAGAGGTCACCGAAAAACCTATATCGGCGCCATGCCTGGTAGAATAATTCAGAATTTGCGAAAGGTTAAATCCAGCAATCCGGTGTATGTGCTTGACGAAATTGATAAAGTGAGCGGGAATACCATTAGTGGTGATCCACAGGCTGCCTTGCTGGAAGTGCTAGATCCTGAACAGAATGGAGCCTTCTATGACAACTTCCTTGAGATGGACTATGATTTGTCGCGCGTAATGTTTATCGCTACCGCCAACACTGTAAGTAGTATTCATCCGGCTTTACGCGATCGCATGGAGATCATCGATCTGAATGGTTACCTTATTGAAGAGAAAATAGAGATTGCTAAAAGACATCTGATTCCGAAGCAAATGACGGATCATGGGTTAAAAGCCAGACAAATCGTTTTCCCCAGAAAAATTATTGAGCAAATTATTGAACGCTATACCCGGGAAGCAGGAGTAAGAACTCTGGAGCGTCAGATAGCCAGGATTATTCGAAATAAGACCCGAAGCATCGCCATGGACGAGCCTTATAACCATAAGGTGAGTGCAGAAGATCTGGAGCGGGTGCTTGGTGTGGGGCGTTTTCAGCGCGAAAAAGTGCTGCAACATGATGTGCCCGGTGTGGCAACAGGCCTTGCCTGGACTCCTGTTGGCGGAGAGATTTTATTTATTGAGGTTAGCCTCAGCAAAGGAAAAGGACTGCTGAAACTTACCGGGAATTTGGGTGATGTGATGAAGGAATCTGCTACTATCGCTTTTGAGTTTCTGAAAGCACATGCCAGTCAGCTAAATATTAATCCCGATGTTTTTGAACATTGGAATGTACATATCCATGTGCCTGAAGGTGCTACTCCAAAGGATGGTCCTTCGGCGGGTATAACAATGCTAACTGCACTTACCTCAGCATTTACACAACGAAAGGTGAAGTCGAGGCTGGCCATGACAGGTGAAATAACACTGCGCGGAAAGCTTTTGCCTGTTGGCGGTATCAAGGAGAAGATACTGGCTGCTAAACGTTCCAATGTGAATGAAATTATTCTTTCTGAAGAGAATAAAAAGGACTTTATCGATATCAAAGAAGAATACGTGAAAGGACTTCAGTTTCATTTTCTCGAAAATATGATTGATGTGCTGGATTTAGCTTTATTGAAAGAAAAAGTTAGAGATCCCCTGGTTTTTGAGGTGAAAGCCTGAACATTTTCAGCACTTTGTTGTCGTTAAGGCAGTTTTTAAGCACAAAAGCTTTAAGTTATTAAGCTGAATTTAACAGCACATTATGTCAAAAAATATCCTCATCATTCATGGACATCCGGTGAATGATACATTCATAGATCAATTGCAACAAGCCTACACCGACGCCGCTAAATCTCGGGCTGCATCGGTTCGAAAGCTTGTTTTACGCGAAAAGCATTTCAATATTAATTTTTCTGAAGGCTACAGAGGCAATCAGGCGCTGGAAAAAGATCTGATCGAGGCGCAGGAAGCCATCAGCTGGGCTGATCACCTGGTTTTCTTTTACCCTAACTGGTGGGGCACTTATCCAGCTCTGCTCAAAGGTTTTATTGATCGTACCTTCCTGCCCGGGTTTGCTTTTAAGTATCGGTCGGGCAGGACGGATCCGGAGCGACTGTTAAAGGGTAAAACGGCCAGACTTGTTGTTACCATGGATTCCCCGAAATGGTATTATTATCTGGTACAGATGGCGCCGGGACATCACGCTATGCGCAAAGGATTATTGCATTTTTGTGGTATCAGGCCGGTCAGAATTACCACCCTTGGACTTCTGCGAACTGCCAATGAAAAACAAAGACAAAAATGGATTGCCCTGATGAAGAAAATCGGCAATAAGATGATTTAAAGTCTCAAGTGCTGCCGTATTGCTCAATAGGAATTATCTTTGCTTTCAAACAAAAATCCATGAAACGGTTTCTAAATTCGACGATCGGAAGAGTTTTAGCAGGATGGAGCCTGATTTTATCATTGAACGCCTGCCAATCAGGAATTCAAACAGATACTGATTTGGACATTTTCAGGTACAATGAATCCACAGGAATTACAAGTCTGGATCCTGCCATGGCAAAAGACTTGCCGCATATCTGGATTTGTAATCAGCTGTTTAACGGATTGGTTAATTTAAACGATAAACTTGAGATTGAACCTGCAATAGCAAAATCCTGGGATATTTCTCCTGATGGTCTCGTTTACACTTTTCTGCTAAGGGACGATGTTTACTTTCATGAATCAGAAGCATTTAAGGGCAAAAGCAGGAAACTTAACGCGCATGATGTGGTTTTTAGTTTTAACCGCATTATGAATCCTGCACTGGCATCGCCAGGAAGCTGGATTTTTAATTCAGTAGCTGAGCAATCAAACAAATTTGCCTTTAACGCATTAAATGACAGTATTTTTGAGGTCCGTTTAAAGCATGTTTTTCCGCCATTTTTAGGGATGCTCAGCATGTCGTATGCCGCAATCGTCCCGCACGAAGCCATTGATTTTTATGGTGATGACTTCAGGAAAAATCCTGTGGGCACAGGTCCTTTTCAATTTCAATATTGGAAAGAACATGTTAAGCTGGTAATGCGCAAAAATCCCAATTATTTTGAGGTAAAGGATGGCGTTCAACTTCCATATATTGATGCGGTTTCAGTGAGTTTTTTGGTCGATAAACAAATAGCCTTTATGGAGTTCGTTAAAGGGAACCTGGATTTTATGTCGGGAATTGATGCGCGGTATAAGGATGAATTGCTTACCCGAAATGGTGAATTAAGACGGAAGTATCACGATAAAATATACCTTTTGCGTCAACCCTTTTTAAATACCGAATATGTCGGTTTTTTTATCGATAGCACCTGGAGCAGGCAAGAGGCCGAAAGACAAAAAGCTTTGCGTCAAGTGGTTAATTACGGTATAGATCGTGAAAAAATGCTGCGGTTTTTGCGCAATGGTATTGGGAAGCCGGCCCATTCCGGGATGATACCTTTTAGTTTGCCTGGTTATGATTCTCTGGAAAACATTGGCTATGCCTACGATAAGGAAAAAGCATCAAAATTGATCAGGGATTTTGATCTTCAGGGCGCAAAATTACGTTTAAGCACTACAGCAGATTATACGGATTTGGGCAAATACATGCAATCAGCGCTGGGATCTGTTGGCCTTGATATTGGCATGGAAATTTTGCCGCCGGCAAATATGCGACAGTTCAGAGCCAATGGAAGCTTGCCTTTTTTCAGAGCTTCGTGGGTGGCTGATTATCCTGATGCCGAAAATTACCTTTCGCTTTTTTACAGCCCCAACGCATCGCCCAAGGGACCGAATTATACGCATTTTCACAGTAAAAAATTTGATCAGCTTTATGAGCAGGCAATGAAAGAGGTGAATGATGCAAAACGCTTTATTCTATACCGTGAAATGGACAGTCTCGTGATGGCAGAAGCTCCCGTAGCGGTGCTTTTTTATGACGAGGTTTTACGTTTTGTGCAGAAGAAAGTAAAAAATCTGGGCAGTAATTCTGTTAATTTATTGAACCTTAAGGAGGTTCAGATAAATAATTAATGCGCCCAGGTCTTGAAGCATTGCTGAAAAATACTTCCGCGCTATATTAATAAATTGAAATAAGTCTGTTTAAACAAGCGAAATACGGTTATTTTTTCGTAATTTTGCAGCCAATTTTGAAAATAAAACTAGCATGATCAATATAACTTTACCTGACAATACAGTTCAACAGCATGAGTCTGGTATTACAGCAATGGAGATTGCCAAAAAAATCAGTGAAGGTTTAGCGCGCAATATAATTTCTGCTGAGGTAAATGGTGAAATATGGGATGCGACACGTCCTATAAATAAGGATGCACGGCTTAAACTTTTAACCTGGAACGACGATGGTGGAAAGGCTACCATGTGGCATTCCTCTGCGCATTTAATGGCAGAAGCTATTGAGCAGTTATTCCCGGGTGTAAAGTTTGGAATAGGTCCTGATATTGAAAACGGTTTTTACTACGACATTGATACAGGTGATCGCACGCTTACCGAGTCTGATCTTGTTGATATTGAGAAGCGTATGATAGATCTCGCACGTGAGAAACAACAATTTGAGCGGGTAGATATTTCTAAACCAGAGGCGTTAAAGTATTTTACGGAGAAAGGTGACGAGTACAAAATAGAGCTGATTAACGATTTAACAGACGGAGAAATTACTTTGTACAAAAGCGGAACCTTTACCGATTTGTGCAGAGGTCCTCATGTACCTGATACAGGCATGATTAAGGCTGTAAAATTGCTCAATATCGCAGGCGCTTATTGGCGTGGCGATGAAAAACGCAAGCAGCTTACGCGAATTTATGGCATAACTTTCCCGAAGAAAAAGGAGCTTGATGAGTACCTTTTGATGCTGGAAGAAGCTAAAAAACGAGATCACCGTAAATTGGGGAAGGAATTGGAGTTGTTCACTTTTTCGCAAAAAGTAGGTTCGGGCTTGCCATTGTGGCTGCCCAAAGGAGCTCAGCTGCGCGAAAGGCTGGAGCAATACCTCAAAAGAGTGCAAAAAGAAGCGGGCTACTTGCCCGTTATCACGCCGCATATTGGTAACGTAAATTTGTACAAAATTTCGGGTCATTACGATAAATACGGACAAGATTCTTTTCGTCCCATCACAACACCTGTAGAGGGTGAAGCTTTTTTTCTGAAACCGATGAATTGCCCACACCACTGTGAAATATTCAATGCTAAACCACATTCATACAAGGATTTACCAATTCGTTATGCTGAATTCGGAACGGTTTATCGTTATGAGCAGAGTGGCGAATTGCATGGATTGACCAGGGTACGTGGATTTACGCAGGATGATGCTCATATTTTTTGCATGCCAGATCAAATCAAGGATGAGTTTAAGTCGGTGATAAAAATAATCATGCGGATATTTAAAGCACTTGATTTTAAGGAGTTTGTTACTCAGATTTCCTTACGCGACCCGAATACACCCGAAAAGTATATTGGATCGGATGAAAATTGGGAAAAAGCTGAGCGTGCAATTATTGAAGTTGCTGAGGAGGAAGGCCTGGATGCCATTACGGAATATGGCGAAGCTGCTTTTTATGGACCGAAAATGGACTTTATGGTTAAGGATGCCATCGGCAGAAAATGGCAGCTGGGCACGATTCAGGTGGATTACAATTTACCAGAACGTTTCGACCTGACTTACACCGGTTCTGACAATGAAAAACACAGGCCGGTTATGATTCACCGTGCTCCTTTCGGATCACTTGAACGTTTTGTTGCTGTATTGGTCGAACACTGCGCAGGAAATTTCCCGCTTTGGTTAAGTCCAGATCAGGCTATCATCTTGCCAATCAGCGAAAAGTATCAAAAATTTGCTGAAAAAGTTTTACAGTTCCTAAATAATTCCGATATTCGCGCCCTCATTGACGACAGAGGCGAGAAGATAAGTCGCAAGATCAGGGACGCTGAAGTAAAGAAAATTCCTTATATGTTGATAGTAGGGGAGAAGGAAGAATCTGAAAATCAGGTTTCTATACGTAAACACGGTGAAGGCGACCTGGGTTCTTTCAGTTTGGAGGAGTTTGCTGTTTTGATCAACAAGGAGGTTAACAGACTTCAAGGTTTTGAAGTTTAAAAAGAGAATTCAATAAATGTTTAATAAATATAGGAGATTTACACTATAGCACAGTTTAGAGGAAGAAAACCACGTGTCTTTCAGAAAAAAGAAGACCCACATCGGATCAATAGTCGCATAAGTGCGCCAATGGTTAGGGTGGTAGGTGAGAATGTTGAAAATGGAATTTTTCAGTTGCGGGAAGCTTTATCAATGGCTCAAGAACAGGGATTGGATCTGGTTGAAATATCACCAACAGCAAATCCTCCTGTTTGTAAAGTAATGGATTACAAGAAGTTTCTTTTCGAACAAAAAAAGAAACAGAAAGAAATCAAAGCAAAATCCGCCAAGATTGTGGTAAAAGAAATCAGGCTCGGTCCTAATACTGATGAGCATGATTTTAATTTTAAACTCAAACATGCTATTAAGTTTTTAGAGGATGGCTCAAAAATCAAGGTTGATGTGTTCTTCAGAGGTCGCGCAATTGTTTACAAGGATAAAGGTGAACTTGTCCTGCTGAAGTTTGCACAGGAACTTGAAGAATACGGAAAAGTTGAGCAACTCCCAAAACTTGAAGGTAAACGTATGATCATGATGATCGCTCCTAAGAAATAAGGATTTAATTATCAACATAAATACAGTTCAAAGTAATGCCTAAAATGAAAACAAAATCCGGCGCAAAGAAACGGTTTAAATTAACCGGCACCGGTAAGATTAAGAGGAAGCATGCTTACAAAAGTCATATTCTGACAAAGAAATCGACGAAACGTAAACGCAACCTGACTTATTCTGGATTGGTTCACAAAACCGACGAGAAGAACATCAGAGAAATGCTCCACTAATTAATTCACACTATTGTTAAACTTTGTCATAGCATCAAAGTTTCCTGATTGAAGGAGCGCTATGGTGAAAAATCATTAAAAATGCCAAGATCAGTAAATACGGTTGCCTCAAGAGCAAGACGTAAAAAAATTCTCAAAAAGACAAAAGGGCAGTTCGGACGCAGGAAAAATGTCTGGACGGTGGCCAAAAATTCCTATGAAAAAGGACAACAATACGCCTACAGAGACAGACGTAACAAAAAACGTACTTTCAGAGCACTCTGGATTCAGCGTATCAATGCTGCTGTGCGTGAGTATGGAATGTCGTACAGTGTATTCATGGGAAAACTGCATGAAAATAATATAGAACTCAGTAGGAAAGTGTTGGCAGATCTTGCCCTCAATAGTCCTGATGCATTCAAGGAAATTGTCGAAAAAGTGAAGTAAAGCTTTCTTAACAGAACTTTTCTTAAAGCGTAAAAAGACCGGAATAGTATTTCGGTCTTTTTTGTATGGAAAGATTTGCGGTTTGTTTTATTGTGGGCGAATAGCAGCCTTTGAAGCAAATACCTGTTTTGCGCTCTGCACTAATCAAGTCTTCGGAAATTAAAGACAAGCACCAATTAACGGCGAGTTTGACCAATATTATATTTTACAAGTTTTCGGCCCAAAGCCTGCCAGCTGATATTTAATAGTTTGGCAGCATTAGTTTTATTGTTTTTAGCGGTTTGCATGGCTTTCTGTATCAATACTTTCTCTGATTTCTCCAAATCGAAAGAGTCAAGGATGATTTTATTATTGCCATCGTCATAGTGTTTTTGTAAGGGAATATCACTTGATGAGATATGGCCGTTTTCACTCAAAATTATTGCTCTCTCCAGGATATTCCTTAGTTCTCTGATGTTGCCCGGAAAATCATAGCTTGCTAATTTTTGCAAAGCCGTTTCACTGATTTTCACTTTTTGCTTATTCATTTTTTGAGTAAACACATTCAAAAAATGATCTACCAAAAGTGGAATATCCTCTTTACGCTCTCTGAGCGGCGGCAGCTGAATAATGAAAGTGCTCAGGCGGTGAAACAAATCGCTTCTGAACTGCTTTTCGTTGGCCATGCCTTCCAAATCCTGGTTGGAAGCGGCGATTACTCTCACTTCAAAAGGAACCTTTTGATGCGAGCCTACTCTGCTAACTTTACGTTCTTCGAGCGCGCGTAAGAGTTTAGCCTGCTGCCCAACAGGCATATCACCGATTTCATCTAAAAATAGTGTTCCGCCATTAGCAATTTCAAACCAACCCGATCGATCATCGAAAGCACCTGTAAAGCTGCCTTTTTTATGGCCAAAAAACTCACTTTCAAATAAGGTATCGGTTATTGCTGAACAGTTAACTGAGTGAAAAAGTGCATCTTTACGCTGTGATAGCAGATGAATCCCATGCGCCACCAACTCCTTTCCTGTGCCGCTTTCACCCAGAACAAGCACAGAAGTGTTTTCCGACTGTGCCACTTTCTCCATGAGTTTAATGATTTCCTTAATTTGAGGGCTTTTGCCAATCATGGGTGCGCCTGCAGTTTCGTATAATCTTTTGGTTAAAAGTGAAATGCTCTTATTGTAATTGCTGAGTTGTCGCGACATACTGATAAAACGCTCGGTACGATGTATAGCTTGTTCGATATCAACCAGTCTGAACGGTTTTTGAAAATAATCATTTGCACCTTGTCGCATTGCTTCAATAACACTGTTCATATCTCCATGACCCGAAATCATAATAACCTCCGTTATAGGCCATTTCTCTTTTATTATTTTGAGCACCTCCAGCCCGCTCATTTGTGGTAGTTTGATGTCGACGATGGCAATGTCAATCTTCTCTTTCTCAAGATATTCGAAGGCTTCAGCGGGTTCAGCAGCTTTGTGAACAAGAAATTTTTTTCGTGTCAAAAACTCTTCCAACTCATCGCGAAGGCGATGTTCGTCATCTAATACTAAAATTGAAATGGATTCCATAAACGTTATTTTTCCGGTAATAAAATGCGGATCTTGGTAAATTCATTTTCTACACTCTCGGCAATAATTTCTCCTTGCATATCCTTAATGATTCCGTATGAGATAGATAAGCCTAGGCCTGTACCTTCCTGAGCCTTTTTCGTGGTAAAGAAAGGGTCGAAAATATTGTTAAGAATGGCGTTTTTTATTCCTGTGCCATTATCAGATACATCGATGTAAATCATATTTTTGAGAAACCCAGAACGCACACTTATCTTCTTTTTATAGTCGCCCGGAGCAGATTTTGCTTTAGTTTCAACAGCGTATTTGGCATTGCTTAGCAAATTCAGCATCACCTGTTCCAGCCGGAAAGCATCGGCCATAACCAGTTGATGCTGGTTGTCAATCGCAATTTCTAAATCTATATTGTGATCAATATACAGGCGATTCACAAACGAAAGGGTGTTGTTAATAACCTTGCTGACATTAACAGCTTGAAGTTGCCTGGGGTCATCGCGCGAAAACTCCCGCACATGCTGAATAATTTTTCTTATACGCGTAATATCCTGAAACATCAATTCAAATTTTTGCGTCAGGTATTGATCTGTCAAAGTATTGTTATTTCTTTCATATAGAATATTATCGAGGCTAAGCGAGATGCCTCCAAGTGGCTGATTTATTTCGTGGGCAATGCCGGCAGACAGTTCGCCTAATGATTCCAACCTCGATTTTTGCAAAATCAGCTGTTGCTGTTTTTCACGTTTCAGAAGTTCCTCTTTTACGCGTTCTTCCAGGTTTTGATTGAGCTGCATCAATTGTTCTTCAGCCATTTTTCGGAGGTGAATATCCGTCATAAACGTCAGAACTGAAGGCGAATCGTCCCATTTAATCAGATTTGATTTGAGCTCCACCCATTTGTTATTCCCTTTTATATCAATGATTTGTATATCATACGACTCGGGCACATTTTCACCGTTTAGGCGCTTGTGATGATTGTTTAATACCAGTTCTCGGTAATCGGGATGAATAAAATCCGTGAAAAATTTTCCAATCACGTTTTTGGGGTAGTAGCCCGTTAATTCATAAGTTTTTGGGTTAATAAACTGAATACGACCCTGATTTGTAAGCAAAATGCCGTCATTGGCATTTTCAAAAATTAAGCGGTATTTTTCTTCGCTGTCACGCAACATATCTTCTACATATTGGCGCTCAACTATTTCTGCTTCAAGGTCTTTAGTTCGTTCAATTACCCTGTTTTCCAACTCTGCATTCAATTGTAACAATTCCATTTCCGTAATAGAACGCTGAATGGCAGCCCCCAGGATATTTGCTGCTGCTGCAATTGTGTTGGCTTCAACAGCCGTCCATGTTCTTTCATTAACACAATCATCAAACCCCATAAAGCCAAACCAGTTATTTTGCACGAAAACTGGCACTACCATAATAGAAACAATAGCTTGTTGACTTAACAGTTCTCTTTCCTCATTGGGAAAATCTTTTATATGACCATACAGCAGCTTTCTTTTTGAAAGCACTCCTGACCAGCGTGCAAAAGGGCCATGCTCTATGGGAAAATTTTGAAGATCTGGGTTATTCACCTGACTGCTAACACCTTCCGCAACCCATTCAAATGTTTGGCTGGTTAAAATTATATCATTATGTTTATAATTCTCGAAAATGTAAACACGACTAACGGCAGTGGCCTTGCCAAGTTTGGCAAGCATATTTTTAACAGTCTTTTCATTGTAGCCTTCGCGGAGCAACAGCTCTGCTGCATCGCTTACCGACTGAAGTATGGCTTCATTTCTTTTTAAAGACTCCTCTGCTTGTTTACGCTTGCGTTCTTCCTCAAGCATGCTGCGCCTGAGTAATATCTCTTTTGCCTGATCACCAATTACGCCAAAAAGCTTGTCCTCATCTATGGGCTTTAACAAGAAACTTTTTACACCATTTTCGATGGCCCTGATAAAATAGTGCGATTCGCCATAGGCCGACATAATCACTATTCTTGCCTCCGGATCGATACGTTTGATTTTGCGTACCATATCCAGACCATTCAGCAAAGGCATTTTGATATCGGTAATTACTAAATCGGGTTTAAGTTTCTTGTACTGTTCATATCCTTCCATGCCATTTTCAGCAAAGGTCAATACCCTGAAATGATCTTTAAGAAGTCTGCTGTATATGGTTCTCAGTATTTTTTCGTCTTCAACGCAAAGCACCGAAATATCCCAATATTGCTGCATGTTCATGGAGTTATTTAAGTAACGAATTTAATGAAATTTTTTTTCACCGGCCAAGATGGAGACCTGCAAATGATTTTCATAAGGCGGAATTGGACACGACCATTTGCTGTCGTATGCACAATAAGGGTTATAGGCCCTGTTAAAATCTATTGTCAGTGTTTGGTTTTCGGGAATATCCACATCAAGATAGCGCCCGCCACCATAGGTGAGCTTGCCATTTGTCTTGTCCTTAAACGGAATAAAAAGTCCTTTATAGGTTGAATTTTTTTTCAACATATCCAGATTTTGATAGGCAGTAAGCGTCAGTAGTGTATCTGCTTTTGAAAATTGCAGCGTACCATATTTTCGGTATTCGGGCATCCTGTCTGTAGTTGTCGCCATACGAAAGCTGGGTGACGAAGTGTCAATTTCAAAACTTGCGTTAAAAACAAAGGATTTATCCACGGGGAAATAATCAATTCCCATAAAGCTATTAACACTGCTATCTGCCAGCGGAGAAGTATCAAGGTCCATAAAGTAGCGGTCTTTTTCGAAGCGTTCACCCTGCAATTTGTCCTTATAGTAACCTTCTTTGATCAGTGCCAACATTTGTTTTGCATCGGGACGAAAAAACAGCTTGGTATAAAAATAGGAGACCAGCTCGCTGAAAACAATACGAAAACCACGGCTGCTTTTATACCAATTTGGTCCATCAAAGCTTGGATCGGTAGCAATTATCACGCCTTTCAAACGGGAGCCGAAAACTTTTTTAAACATTTCTTTTGACCTGCGTGAGTGAGCTCCCATGGTAAACAGATCAAAATTTTCGGGCACTATTCCTAAGGTGTCCCACTGCAGGTCAAGGGCTATAGCGGTGGCATACGTCCGATCGCGCATCACCGCTGTTGGGATAGGTACAGTATATATAGAATCGGAAAAATGCATCTCTTTCATGCTCCTTGCAGAGGCATCAGCCATATTAGAATAAGGCGATGCGAAGGTCCATTGTGTAATTGGAACGCCTGTAATGACCATATACTCATAGTCATAAAGCCTATAATGCGCGATTGCCTCTTTTAGGCCTGTATCTGGAATCCAGCCTTCAATAACCAAAACTTTGGAGCTAGCAGGTTTTTCGTAAGCCAGAAAGCTGTAAATATTACTAAACAATAACAAGGATAGGGCAGCGATGAAAACCACTGCCAACAGCCAGCCCCAGAATGTAGGAACAACGATAGTTTTGCGTGCAAATAGTTTAATTGCCATATAAGCTAAAATTGAAGCGGCAAGATAGTTATTTTTGTGGCAAAAACAGATGAAACAATATCATCATATCAGACAGAATTATGGAAAAAATGAGCTTCAGGAATCCATGATTCCTGAGTATCCTGCTGAATTATTTTCGGCTTGGTTCGATAATGCACTGAAACAAGCTGTTCCGGATGCAAACGCTATGGTATTATCAACAGCAAAGGAAGGCAGGCCATCATCGCGTATCGTGTTGTTGAAGGAACTAAAAGAATCCGGTTTTGTTTTTTTTACGAATTACAACAGCCGAAAAGCCAAGGAGATCAGCACGAATCAAAACGCATGCTTGCTTTTTTTCTGGCCACAACTGGAGCAGCAGATAAGAATTGAAGGGCTTGTTGAAAAAGTTAGTGAAGCCGACTCCATTGCTTATTTCCAGAGCCGGCCATTTGCAAGTCAGGTTGGTGCTACTGTTTCGCGGCAAAGTGAAATTTTAAAAGACAAACAGCACTTAAAGCAAGATTTTGAAGCCCTTTTGCGTGCTAAAGAACCATTAAAAAAGCCTGCAAACTGGGGTGGTTACCAATTAGTTCCGGATTATTACGAATTTTGGCAGGGCGGTGCTGACCGGCTGCACGATCGTGTCGGCTATAAACGGGTAGCGGAAGCCTGGGAAATTTTTAGGTTATATCCCTGATTGAGGTTTTTATTCCCGGCTTCCCAGCGGTTTTGTCTTAATCGTATTCTTTATTTCAGTATCAGCAGCATTCTTTTTATGCGCTGCAAGCTCGTTAAGTTCATCAACAAACTGCTGAATTTTGTCGTCGTCAAAACTTTTTTCTTTGGCAGCTTCTTCCAGTGTTCCCCATATGGGCTCGCCACAGGCGATACATCTAATTCCTTGTTCCATTAGGTATTTGACTGAAAAAGGATAGTTGTTTACCAATTCCTCTATTTCTATGTCTTTGCTAATCATATTTTTTTTCTGTTTGCAAAACAAGAATCCTGCCTTTATCATTTTATTGAAACTTTGTAAATTCGTCGTCAAAATTAATGACAAGCTGACAGTAAAAAAATGACACTATGGAGCAGCAGCTATTAATCGTAATGATTATTTATATGGGTCTCCTGATACTTTGGGGAGTTTATCAGGGGCGCAAGGTAAAAAACGCACAGGATTATGCGATTGCCGGCCGAAAACTCCCGGGCTGGGTAGCGGCCTTGTCAGAAAGAGCCACGGGCGAAAGCAGCTGGGCATTGCTGGGACTTCCTGGAGCAGCCTACGCGATGGGATTGACGGAAATATGGACTGCAATTGGTTGTGTAGCCGGAATAATAGTCGCATGGGCTTTGATATCCTGGCGTTTGCGTGATGCCGCCGAAAAGTATGATATCACGACTTATACCGATTTTATAGCGCGCAAACATAGCGAAACAGCCCGCACGATCAGGGTTGTAGCCAGTGCTGCCATCGTTTTCTTCTTTTTCTTTTATGTGGGTGCTCAGTTTCTTGGAGGGGGAAAAACCCTTTTTACCATGTTCGGAATTCAACCTGAAACCGGAATGCTGATTACCGCTGCCATTATTGTGCCTTATACTATTTATGGCGGATTCAGAAGTGTTGTCTATACTGATGTTGTTCAGGCTATTGTGATGATAACTGCCTTGATTATTGGCCCGATAGTAGGATTAAACTACCTGGCCAATCACCCGGAAACTTATGCTTCAGATATCGGAGAAGCGCTCCAACTGGCCGGTCCTTCCTATCAGTCGTTTGTAGGCGGAGCAAGTGGTTTTGGAGCGGGAGTAATTATTGTTGGCGGCTTTTCATGGTTTTTTGGTTATCTGGGAGGGCAACCCCAGTTATCCATGCGTTTTATGGCTATCTCCGATATGCGTCAGGCCAGAAAAGCCCGAAATATTGGAATTGTGTGGACTTTGATAGCCTATATTGGCGCTTTGATGATCGGATGGATTGGTTTGGCTATTTTCGGACCACATGGTCTTGAAGATCAGGAATATGTGATGCCGGCAGTAATGTTGCAAATTTTTCCACCGGCAATAGCATCAATATTAATTACCGGAGCAATAGCAGCGATGATATCCACCGCGGATTCATTGCTAATTCTTAGCGCGACTGAATTCAGCGAGAACCTGCTTAAGCCGCTGTTAAAGTATTTCAAAATGGAGATTCCTAATCCATTGGTGCAGAGTAGAATTGTTACGGCTTCTCTGGCTGTAATTGCTTTGTTGCTGGCTTATGTTGTTGAAGCCACACTGATTTTTTCTTTAGTAAGTTATGTGTGGGCAGGAATTGGCGGAACATTTTCAATTGTGATTTTGCTTACACTGATGTGGCCGAAATACCATGGACGAGCCGTTGTTTTGACAATAATTTCGGGATTGGTATTTACCATTTTTTGGATCAGCACAGGCATGGACGAAGAAATTCCGGCAAGGCTGCTAAGCTTTGTGGTAGCCTTTATTGTTGCTGTGTTAGCAACCTACCTGATTCCTAAAAAAGAGAGTGAGCCGCAAAACATTTAGATAGTGATCAGGCCTGATGCTGTGGCCGGAGCAAGTCGTTCACCGTTTTAACCGGGTTAAAGGTGATAATCGGTGTTTCAACGAAAATTGTGATCCAATCGGCCATGGCTCCATTCCATAATCCTGGTAATTCGAGCGCTTTCAGATCTTTTCCGTCTTTCGACTTCACCGAAATAAAGCCCGTTTGAGGATCAATAAAATCATGTAATTTGAACTTATTTCCTTTGAAGTCGTACAAACTGCACACCAGATCAACAGGATTAAAATGAGTAGCTTTTTCAACGATGGCCATTTGGTTTTTTTCATTCTTGTCAATCTGCGAAGATTCGACGATTTGAAGTGATTGCTCGTCATCTTCATTGATCACCCAGAAAGGACCTCCTCCTGGTTCGCCTTCATTTTTTACCATACCGCAAACGCGCATTGGGCGATTGAGTTTGGTGTAAAGCATATCAATTTTTTCGATTTTACTGTAACCTTCAAAGGCGTCAGTAAGATCAATCATCAATTTGTTACGCGTAAATTCAGCGATTTCATCCACTTCATGGTCTTCCAAATCACCCATTTCCAGCCATTCTAGGTGCTGAAAACAAGCATCCTGCAACTCCATCAGCAAGCCGCCAATGGCCTTTTTGTAGCGGTAGGTTTCCTCGCGTAAGGTGTCAGGAACGATATTGTCAATATTCTTAATAAAAACTATTTCTTCTTTTAAATCATTCAGGTTTTCGATCAGTGCGCCATGACCTCCTGGCCTGAATAACAGGCTGCTATCAGTGTTTCGGAAAGGATTGTTCTGTAGATCAACAGCAAGGGTATCTGTGGAAGATTTCTGCTCGGAATAGCTGATGAAAAATTTTACATTAAACTGCTTTTCGTATTTTTCTTTCACACTGTTTATCGCCTGTTCAAATATTGTTTTGTGCTCCGGCGAAATGGTAAAGTGCACTTTAGCGTGTCCTTCGTGGTTTGAACTATATACAGCTGCTTCAACCAAGTGCTCTTCCAGCGCCAACCGGTTTCCATCAGCATAATGATGAAATTTCAGCAGCGCTTTGGGAAGATTCCCATAGCCAAGACCTTTGTCTAACAGCAAGTATTCTAATATTGTAACCAAATCATTATCAGATAACAATTTATTTAAATCCAAAGAATCCTTTTCAAGGACCAATTTGAGATCGCCGTAAAAAGCAAATTGCTTGAGATGCGTAAAAAAATAGGCGACCGAATTGAAGTCGCTTTTTTCCGTGAGAAGCGTTTCAGCGATTTCTTTGTTTTTATAGGTCTCAATAAATTCAAAAAGGCTTTTAAACATGCGGCTAGCTGCCCCCGAAGCCGGTACAAATTTAAGCACGCTATATGCTGATCTATTTTCTTCAAAGTAGTCAATAAGCACCTGCAAATTGTCATTGTCAAGCTTGTAAATTCCTTTTTCGATAGTAGCAGGAGCGACAAGATTTATAAAGGGAAATCCGGATTGGAACTGCTTGATTTGGTGCAGTATATGATCTTCTGAAATGCCCTTGGCGGCTAAAATATTTTTGTCTGAACCGGTTAAAAAGTCAGTCATAATCTTTGTGTTTGAGCCTCAAAATTAGCAATTTCAATCTGTTTATCAATTTTAAAATTCATTTTTTATTGATTTAGGGTAAAAATGGAATCACTATGACTACTTTCATTGGTGCTGCTGATAAGGCAGCATTCCAATCAGTGTGCAATAGGCTGAAAATATTCGCCTTGGTTTCGTTCCGAAAAAATGGAATCAACCGAAACAAAGTTTACCGAATTCTAATTGAATTTTTTCTGTTTAAACTTTGATAATGGAAAGAAATTTTATTGTACTTTTGCCAAACTTTTAGCCCAGGTGGCGGAATTGGTAGACGCGCATGGTTGAGGGCCATGTTCCGGTTACGGAGTGCAAGTTCGATTCTTGTTCTGGGCACTGTTTTTTTTGAAAGGTGTGAAAGCCCAAGTGGCGGAATTGGTAGACGCGCTACATTCAGGGTGTAGTGAGCGAACGCTCGTGAAGGTTCGAGTCCTTTCTTGGGCACGTTTTTCAAATTTAAAGGGTTGGTAATCAAGAGATTACCAACCCTTCTTTTTTGGGCATGACAGATTGCATGACAGAATTTTAACTTTTTATTTTTATAAGAAAAGAAATAGCTTATTATTTCTTAAAAAATGAATTTGATAATTCAACAGCGATTGTCAATGCTTTTTCGATGATTTCTTCCAGCTGGTGGTTGCGAAGGTCGAAGTTTTGGGCGGCCCATTGGGCGAGCTCGACTTTGGCTTCGGGGGTGAGTGACTGGAACTCCTGGCGGATGGGTTCGATGTTTTTGATGACGCGCCAGAAGCCGATGGATTTGATGGCGATCTGAGCCCATTCGAGGATGGGTTAATTTGAAAATTGTTTAATTTGAAAATTTGAAAATGAGTTTAAGGGTTGATGGGTTGAGTTGTTGATGGGTTGATGAATTTGAAAATTGGAGAATTTGAAAATGGGTTGAAGGGATTCAAAGATTCAATCCCGAATCGCTACGCTCTCGGGACTGTAGCCCCGAATCGTCGTTCCTCCTCTCGGGACCAAAGGGGTTCAAGGATTTAGATTAAGGTTGAGGATGATTCAAAGACCTGTCTCCCGATGGTCGCCAGGCAGGTTCAAAGATTGAGGTTGAGGCTGCTTGGTTGCAAGGCAGTCATTTCAATCAGGGTTTGTGCTATAAGTCGTATGCTGAAGGTTAGAATTTTAGCTGAAACTCCCACTGAAGAGATTGGAGTTGTGTTTTTATTTGGTGCAGATTGTTTATCAGTTGGGTGAATGAAGGTTTGTCAGGTTCATAAATCATGACTTGCATCATTTTGGAATAATCTGATTCCCATGCGTCTATGACTTCAGGGACGGGAATAGGATTGAGTGTTTTGGGATTGAGTGTATTATAATCGACACCTCCTACTTTTGAGAATTTGTAACGATGTGCTGCAATTGTTTCATAAAGTTGTTTGTCGTTAAGGGCAATTTCGGCTATTCCTGCTCCTGACAAATGATAAACATCATATAAATGACGACTGAGCCTGTTGACACGCATTTTTTTTGGAGGGCGTTGGAACTCTTCGTGTAGCAGGAAGAGTTTTTCCAAAAAAGTGCGTTCCGGATTTACTGTAGGCACCTGAAATAATGGCTCGACAAAATCGCTGTCTTTGTAAAACTCATCGACCAAAGATCCGAATGATTTGAGTGTAAAAGGTTCGCGCAAAGACCTGCATCCTATTTCGAGCTGGACACGAGGCTGCAGATATTCGGATGCTGATGTTATAATACTTGGGTAATGAATCTCAATGATTCGCGGATCCTGATCGCTGTCCTGAGCTGCGACAGGAATAAATTGAACGTCAGTAAATCCCTTTTTTCGAAATTCTTCTTGTAGTTCACGGAAGAAATTTCCGGTGGTATAAGCGCCAGACATTTTCCTCAGCCTGGTTATTTTTGATTTAGAAAGGTTACCGGTAAAGCCTTCGAAAAAATCTTTATCAATTGCCAAGTCGACATCTTCTGAGAAACGGCTGATCAATTTCCAGGCTTTGCTAAGGGATGTGCCGCCTTTAAACACCAGATGCTTAGCAATATCCATTTGGAAGATGATTTCCAAGGTACGACTTACCCACCAATCTTTTTCGACGGCGAAGGGTGTCATACCAGTAAGTTCTGATAGCTGTTCGTAAGCGTTTTTCTTAGTATTATCAGGGATTTTAAGCCATTTAATCATTTTCAGTTTTCTTTAATGCCTGCCGCATAATTTTCCTAATCCATTCTGGTGCCAGTTTGATATCGTGTTCTAAACGATAAGGATCTTCTTTACGCAATTGATCCAGAATGATTTCAATTTCTTTATCTGTAACAAAATCTTTTCCTATTTCTTTAAGTGCCTGAATTGCCAGGGAACTTATTTTCCCGATAGCAGCCAAGTTTTTGGGAGTAGTTTTTTTAAAGACAATCGTTCTTTTACCTACCTTAATTTTTCTGGCTGATCCGTCGGTATAGTAGACCACATTCACAGGCACTTGAGTAGAAAGCCCTAAAGCATTGAGTGCCATACTGCCTGTAGGCACAATGCGGGCTTTGTCGCGTCTGCGAATAGCATCAGCTATAGATTCGGTAGTAGGTGTTAGCGGCCCAAGAAGTGGATCTACAGCCACACGTGTATATATTCCTCTTGACACGCGCTTTAGTTCTGATTTTTGTACCAGACGTTCCAATGCCTTTGAAACGGCTTTAGCAGTGCCCAAAGACAGAAAATCGTCGACAAAAAACAGCGAACCCCTTTTAGCTTTTTTAATTTTTATAAGTATTTTATCATCAATACTATCCATTATATATGTGGTTAATATTTGTCGCAAATGTAGTATATATTTGCGACAAAAATTAGGTGTTGTATAAATTTTGTTTAAGGGTTGATGGGTTTACGGGTTTATGCGTTTAAGAGTTGTTGATTTGTTTTTTGTTGACCTGCCTGCTGACGCAGGAAGGCAGGTTTGTTTAGGGGATTTGAAGATTCAATCCCGAATCGCTACGCTCTCGGGACTGTAGCCCCGAATCGCTACGCTCTCGGGACTGTAGCCCCGAATCGTCGTTCCTCCTTTCGGGACCAAAGGGATTCAAAGATTTGAGAATTTAATGGTTCATGAGTTTTTTAGATAATGTAATCGAATTTTTTGTATTTTTGATCGTATTACCTAAGCCAATCAAGTTTTTGAGCCAATATGGATTGTCATACTTGAATCAATTAGCTATAGGCGAAATAGAAAAATAGCTAATTTTAGAAATTATAAAAACTAACAAACAAGCTTTAAATCTGTGATCGCAAAAAAGGTCTGGTGACTGCTTAATGTACCTGAAATAGTGGATTTATAAGACACAAAGTGGACAAAAATGATATAACCAATGCTAAATAGAGAAACCCTAATACCAATGTCATGTATCTAAAAAAGGAGCTTTATGGGTTAATAAAGACTGATGAAAGTATTTTTGATTTTATACAGGAAAGTGCATTAGATGGTTTATGGTATTGGGATTTGGAAAAGCCCGAAAATGAATGGATGAATGCCAAATTCTGGACCGTGTTAGGCTATGATCCCGATGAAATGCCCCATAAATCAAATGCATGGCAAAGCATTATAAATCAAGATGATTTAAAACTTGCGTCAGATAACTTAACCCAGCACTGGGAGAATCCGGAACATCCTTATGACCAGGTTGTAAGATACACGCATAAAAACGGCTCAATGGTTTGGATACGTTGTCGTGGGATGGCAATTCGCGATAAAAACGGAAAGCCCATCCGCATGTTGGGAGCCCATCAGGATGTTACTGAATTAAAAAGAAGAGAACAAGAGCTTTACAAAGCCAAAGAAAAAGCCGAAGAAAGCGAAAAACTATTCAAATCTCTAATTAAAAACGCACCTGATGGCATAGTGATTATAGATGAGCAAGGAAAATATACGTTTGTAAGCCCAAATGCTGAGCGACTTTTTGGTTACAATAAAGATGAGGCAATTGGTCATTCTGGGAGTGAAAATACACATCCTGACGACTTACCAATGGTATTAAAAGCGTTGGAGACCATTTGTGCCGATCCAGACAAAAAACCAAAATTGGAATACCGTTTTAAACGGAAAAATGGGGAATTTCGATGGATAGAGACCACCTTTACCAATTTGTTATCAGATAGGGCCATCAACGGAATTGTTTTAAATTTTTCTGATATTACCGAAAGAAAACAAATTTTCGAAGAACTCCTTATTACCAAAGAAAAAGCAGAGGAAAGCGAAAGAAAATTCAGACTAATTGGAGAAAACACATCAGATGGAATAATTGTGTTTAATTCAAATTTTCAAATTATTTATGTTTCTCCTGCCTATGAAAATCAGTTAGGGTACAGTGCTAAAGAAGAAATTCTTCGAACAACAGAAGGTATTGCTGATTTAATTTATCCTGATGACAAGGACGTGATTTCGGAAATTTTCAAGGCAATTGAGGAGAAAAAACAAGGGCTGATTTATTCTTATCGTATAAAACACAAACAAGGTCATTATATTTGGCGTGAAGACAATGCAAAATTTAATTATGACTCCAATAATAACTATACAGGAGCATATGTGGTTTGCAGGGATATAACTGAGAAAAAAATACAGGAACAACAAATAATTGCTGCCAAAGAAAAGGCAGAACAAAGCGACCGTTTAAAATCTGCATTTCTTGCCAATATGAGCCACGAAATACGAACACCGATGAATGGCATACTTGGGTTTGCAGATTTACTGAAAGAGCCTGATCTTACTGGCGATGAGCAGCAGAAATACATTGGAATCATAGAGAAAAGCGGAAACCGTATGCTCAATATCATCAACGATATTATTGATATATCCAAAATAGAATCCGGCCTGATGGAACTCGTTACGAAGGAAACAAATGTAAACGAGCAAATCGAGTTTATTTACACTTTTTTTTAGCCCGAAGCGCAAGACAAAGGGATTAAGTTCTCATTTAAAAACCCTTTGCCAGCAAAGAAGGCGATTATCAAAACCGACCGCGAAAAGCTTTATGCCATACTCACCAACTTGGTTAAAAACGCGCTGAAATATACCGAAAAGGGTTCCATCGAATTGGGATATCATCTAAAAACGGACAATGAGCCATACAAACTGGAGTTTTATATAAAAGACACCGGTATCGGAATCTCGAAAGACCGGCAGGAAGCTATATTTGAGCGTTTCATTCAGGCTGACATTGCTGATAAACAGGCACATCAGGGTGCGGGCTTGGGTTTGTCAATCTCCAAAGCTTATGTAGAAATGCTTGGCGGTAAAATCTGGGTAGAAAGCAATCACGATGGAGAATCGGGAGGCAAGCTGCCTGCCGGCAAAGCAGGAGGCTCCACATTTTATTTCACCCTGCCTTATACTACTGAACCGACTGAAATAAGCATTGACAGGCAACATAAGCCTTCAGTAGAAAACAAAACTATCAGAAAACTAAGAATTTTGATTGCCGAAGACGATGAAGCATCAGAGATGCTTATTGATACTTACGTTAAAAGTTTTGCAAAAGAAATTTTAAAAGTAAGGACAGGTATTGAAGCCATTAAAATATGCCAAACCAATCCAGACATTGATTTGATATTGATGGATATTCAAATGCCCGAAATGGGTGGATACGAAGCTACAAAACAAATCCGGGAATTCAACAAAGAGGTTATCATCATTGCACAAACAGCTTATGGACTAGCGGGCGACAGGGAAAAAGCATTGAATGCAGGCTGTAACGACTATATCTCCAAACCGATTAAAAAAGAAGTTTTGCTTCATAAAATAGGTAAACTAAAATTCAAGTAAATGAACAACCTAGTAATTCCTGAAAACCTTTATGGACGGGAGATAGAAATTGAAGCTTTATTTGAATCATTCGAAAGAATTAGCAGAGGAGTTGGTGAAATATTAACCGTTCCCGGAACTTCTGGTGTTGGGAAAACCGCCTTGGTTCAGGAACTTGAAATGCCTGTTAAAAACCAAAATGGATTTTTTGTAAGCGGGAAGTTCGAGCAATTTCAGCAAAACATCCCCTATTTTGCTTTTAAGCAAGCGCTTACAACCCTTTGTCATATCATTCTCGCAGAGGATCAACCTATCCAGGAGCGATATAAAACAGAAATTCTTGATGCTGTTGGCTTGCAGGGGCGGGTATTAGTCGATTTGGTACCTGAATTTATATCGCTGCTTGGAGAACAGCCGCCGCTTGGCGAAATTAGTCCGCAGGAGGCACGGTATCGTTTCACCGACGTTTTGCGAAAGTTTTTAAGTGTAATCAGTAAACCGGAGCATCCGCTGGTATTGTTTATCGACGACTGGCAATGGGCCGACACCGCCTCATTCGAACTGCTCAAACAACTGGAGGTTGGAAATACATTACGCTATATTTTGGTCATACTTTCTTACCGCGATAATGAGGTGAATTCAAGCCATCCGCTTACAGCAACCCTGGACGAGCTGAAACGTAATAATATAACTTTAAACCAACTAAAGCTTAGGAACCTGATTCAATCAGACGTGCAAAACATGTTGGAAGACACCCTGCAGCCTGACGCAGAGCATACCAAAGAGCTGGCTGCCATTATCCATAAAAAAACCCGGGGGAATCCATTTTTTGTGCATGCCGCAATTAACTATTTGTCAGATTTTAAATTGCTCTGGTTCAATGAATCAGAAAATATTTGGAAATGGAAAACCGATTTGGAAAGTGGAATTGATTTTCCTGACAATGTAATCGATTTATTTGTGCGCAAATTTCAGCGAATGGATCGGCACGCCCAAATATTATATTCGCTGGCGGCATGTCTTGGAAACCGATTTCATGTAAAAAATCTTGAAATTATTAGTGATTTTAGTTTGGAAGAATGTAAATCCATATTAAGCTCGCCCGACGGGAAGGAATTTGCAGTTCCGTTAAAGGGGATTCAGAAAAGAGCGATCAGTCAGGATGAGCCTGAAACTGATGTTTATATTTTTCGCCACGACCGGCTGCAGCAAGCGGCATTTCTATTGATTGGCGAGGAGCGCCACAGCATGATTTTACATAAAATAGGCAAAGTACTCTTTGCTGAATTATCTCCCGAACAACTAAACGAACGTTTTTTTGAGGTTGTTAACAACTTAAATGCCGGCATTGAATTGATTGAAACTGCGGAAGATCGGGAAGAATTATTCAGGCTGAATATAATGGCAGCGAAAAAAGCCTACACAGCAATTGCATATGCGTCGGCCTTACAATTCTACCGCAAGGCAGCTAAAATTTTGGAGAAAGAAGGTTTTTCTGAACGTATGTGGAAAAAAGACCACGACTTGTTAATGAAATATTTAAACGAGCGAGCGGTTTGCGAATTTCTGGAGGGCGATCAGGAAATTGCAGAACAATATGTCCATCAGGCAGTTAAAAGCGCCAACAGCGCAGTCGAAAAAGCGGTAGCATACAATATCTTAATCGTTCAGCACACCTTGCAGGCACGTTATCAGGAAGCAATTACCTCCGGAAAATCTGCGCTAAAAGCGCTCGGTATAATTTTGCCTGAAAAAGATTACGACAAAGCACGCGACAAAGAAATTGCAAAAGTAAAAGAGCAACTTAAAAATAGAGACATTTCATCGCTAAGCCAATTGCCAAATATGAGCAAGCCTGAGATGTTAACAGCGTGTAAAATTCTGATAACCATGGGGCCGCCATGTTACCGTGCTCATCAAAAACTTTGGAGTGTAATAGTCCCCATTGTTGTTGGGCTGACATTGAAATATGGGAACATTCCGCAGGTTGGGTACAGCCATACGGCTTTTGGGGGATTGCTCGGCTGGGTTGAAGATGATTTTGTTTCCGCTAAAAAATTTGCGGATGTAGCCGCTCAATTGATGACCGAAAAGTTTTCAATTCCATCTGAACAGAGTGTTTTCTACCTGATGAATGGCAGCTCCATCTGCCACTGGTTTAAGCATTTGAAATACAGCTCGCAGGATTATATCGATGCCTATGAAATCGGATTACGATCGGGCAATTTGCAATATGCTGCTTATGCTTTCGGCCACAACATGTATTGCCGGTTTTATCAGGGAGTTTCGTTGGAATCGCTTACTATGGAAACAAAACAATCGTTGGAATTCAGTAAAACCAGACACAATCAATGGGCCATTGATCTGTTTACAGGAGGGCTGAAAATAGTGGATGCATTAAGGACAAACAGCTACGGAGATTCATTAGAAAAAATTGGGAACGATAGCGATTACATGATATCCGTTGATGCTCATAAAAATATTCAGGTAAAGTGTATTTATAAAGTTTTAAAAACGTTTTCGTTGCTTCTGCTAGGCAACTATAAAGATGCCCTTGTGGTATCGGACGAAACAGAACCAATTATTTACACCGTAGGAACACAAGGCCTCTTGCCCTGGCCCGAGCATGTTTTTGCACGGATACTCATTTATGCACAGCTTTATTCTGAAAAAGATGCGACTGAGCAAAAAAAATGGTTGAAGGAAATTAAAGAAGGAATACAAAAACTGAAAATCTGGGCTGATTTCTGTCCTGAAAATTTTGAACATAAATATTTGCTGGCCACTGCCGAGCTGAATATCATTGAAGGTCAACCGGCTAAAGCGTTGCAAAATTACTACAAGGCTGCAGATGCGGCACAGGAAAACGAATTTTTGCAATGGGAGGGTCTGGCAAATGAACGAATGTATGAATTTTGGTTAGAGAAGGAGAATCACCATTTGGCATTTCATTACTGGAAGCAAGCCTACGTTTGTTATCAGCACTGGGGAGCAACCGCCAAATTGAAACAAATGGAAAATGACTATGTTGATTACCTAAAAAAAAGCATCTCGGCGGTTGATCTGGCTAAAACAGAGGGAGTTGAAAAAGGTATATTCTCAAAGTGGCTTATAGAAAAACAGTTAACACAAGTTCAGAAGCTGGCTTCTCACCTTTATCAATCCAAATTAAGCTTGGCTGCAATGAATCAGGCGGAGGAGCTTGCCAGTGCAACCAAACGACTCAGAACCGAAATTTCATACAGAAAACAAGCCGAAGAAGAAGTAAAACTTAAGAACAGGGATCTCGAAAAAATAAATGCCGAAAAAGACAAATTCTTCTCTATCATAGCCCACGATTTAAAAAGCCCATTCAATTCAATTATTGGATTAAGCGAAATACTTGTTGAACAAATCAATGAAAAGAATTTTGACGGGATAGAGAAATATGCAGGGATTATCCTTAATTCATCCCAGCGAGCAATGGATTTACTAATGAACCTTATGGAATGGTCGCGCTCGCAAACCGGCAGGATGGAATTCAATCCCGGGCAGTTCGATTTGACGGAATTCATTCATGAGATCATACCCATGTTCGATGATATAGCAGGGCAAAAAGGAATAGTAATTAAAAAAGAATTACCCCCAGAAGCTACTGTATATGCCGATCAGGATATGATAAACACCGTGCTGAGAAACCTGATTTCGAATGCAATAAAATTTACCAAAACGGGTGGTGAGATCATTCTGACAGTGACAAAAGACAAAAACGAATTCATCGTCTCGGTAAAAGATACAGGAATAGGCATGTCAAAAGACCGTATTGAGAAACTATTTCGCATTGAAGCAAGTGAATCTACCTCCGGCACTGCCAACGAGAAGGGAACCGGATTGGGATTAATCCTGTGCAAAGAGTTTGTTGAAAAGCATGAAGAGAAAATCTGGGTAATAAGTGAGGAAGGCAAAGGCTCCACATTTTATTTTACATTGAGTGATACCAAATAATGCTGATAGCCGGGGATGATGAAGTATCAGCAATATTGATAGCATAGGCACATCAAAATGTTTGGTGAGGAAAGATACCCGTAAACTGCCAATATACACCGGCAAAAGGCTTTTTGAGGAGTTTGACGAATTCGACCGTTACCGCTACTCAGCTTTTGTTACCAATGAACACCAATCTGGGGAGATCATCGCGCTAATCATGGTATTGATCATTGCGCTGATTATTTACCGTAGTTACCTGCAAAAATGCAAGGCAAACAGGAAGTTATCAGAACAAAACGAAATCATTTCTATACCAAAAGCCGAAAAAAAGTGTTGCTCCCTGAAATTCATCACCGAATAAAAAACAACCTCCAGATTATTTCGGGCATTCTCGTTCTGCAAACGCTTAGCTCTGACAATCCAATTTTCAATGCGGCTTTAAATGATGCGCATGACAGACTGCAATCCATTGCAATGATTCATGAAATATTGCATCAAAATGAGGACAATAAAGAAGTTGTATTTAAAGAACTCGTTAATAAACTTGCCGGCCATATCAGTGCTTCTTTAAAATTTGATAAAGAAATTGATATCCGTATTGATATTCCCGGCGATTATAAATTCAACATTGAAACTACCCTGCCATTGGGATTGATCATAACAGAACTGCTCACTAACTCATTTAAATATGCTTTTGAAAAGCAAGACGCAGCTAAGATCGACATCAGGCTGGAAAAAGAAAACGGACATTTGTTGCTTATGGTTTCCGACAATGGAAAAGTAATACCCTCCAATATTGATTTTGTAAAATCTAAAAGCCTGGTGTTGAGCCTTATAAATGATTTAAGCAAACAACTTTTGGGAGTGATGCAATTGAAACCGGAAAATGGAACTAAATTTACACTGGCATTTGAACTAAAAGCTAAAGGTAATTACAATGAGTTATGTTAAAATACTGGTAGTAGAAAACGAGCAGATCATTTCGATGCAAATCTGCGATTTTCTTGAAAATATCGGTTATCAGGTTCTTCCTCCCGTTACAAATTATGAGGAAGCTGTTGTGCTCTTGCATAGCGAAAAACCGGATATTGCAATATTGGATATTGAACTTGACGGTGATAAAACCGGCCTGGATGTCGCAAAATACATCAAGGAACATAACAACATTCCTTTTATTTTTCTCACGATCAAGGCGAACCGTGAAACGATCGAACAGGCAAAGTTGCTTAACCCTCCGGCATACCTGGTAAAACCTTTTAAAAAAGAAGATCTTTTCGCCTCCGTGGAGCTCGCGCTGTATAATTTTCACAATGCTCAGAAAGACAAACACGAAAGGATTGTGGAGGTCAGCTCAAAAGATGCCATTTTTATAAAAGATCATTACAGTTATAGAAAATTGAAGTTTTCTGAAATTGCATTCGCAAAAAGTGATCATGTTTATATGCAAATAACCAAAAAGGACGGCGAAAGAAAACTGATCCGTTCCACAATAATGAAACTAAGTGATATCCTCCCTGAAAACTTTATGCAGGTACATCGTTCATATATAATAAATCTTGATTATCTGGAAAGTTTTAATTTTCCAAAGGCAGTTGTAAAAGGACATGAAATACCGGTAAGCCGCAATTACAAGGAGGAACTTTTAAAAGTAATAGATGGGTTGTAGCTTCATGTATCGATATTAATAGGAATTAAATATATTTAAGTAGTCAGTATATTTTATAAGAAGAGTGATGAAGCGTAAAACAAAGTATTTTTTAATGTTTTTCTTTGGACTCATGTTGCTTTTAACCATTGCAAAGCATCTTCATGCTCAATCAAAAATGGGTTCACTTAAATTGTTATTATCTGCTAATCCAACCGATTCAGCAGCCTACGAACTTTCAAAAGAACTGGCTTTAGCATATGAAAGCAAAAACCTCGATTCAGCAATTTATTATTATCGGCAGGCTATAGAAATATCTGAGAGGAACCAGTGGCATGCTCTTAAAGCTAAGGCGCTTACAAACATGGGTTTTGCGTTTTTCTACAACAATGCGAAAGATACGGCTATCAGTTATTTTAGGAAAGGTTTGGAAATATACATAAAAAACGATGACAAGGTCAATGCCATGAACACCTATTATAACCTTGGATATTTTTATAATATACTTGAGGATTATAATAGTGCAATCGAAGCCTTTAACAATGCTATTGAACTGGCAAAAGAACTGGATAGCAAAAAGCGCCTTGCTGATGCTTATAATAATCTTGGCCTGGTGTATTATTATATCGGCCATTATGAGAAAGCTATTACCAATCATATTAAATCATTGAAAATAAAAGAAGATTTAGGAAATCCGGCAGGATATGCACACGTTAATCTTGCCCTGGATTATTTGGGTCAGGGAAATTTCGAAAAAGCATTAGAACATAATTTCAAAGCATTAAAGGCGGTCGAAGAATTAGAAGCTGACCCTGTAAAGGCTTTAGCACTTAAAAATATTGGTGACATTTATTCAGATATCAATCAAACGGATAGTGCAAGGGTATACTATGACAGCGCATATCAAATATATCGCAGGCTTAACGATAAGGTTTCAATATCCAGGTATTTCATGGTTCTTGGCGTGCTTCATCAGAAAAAACAAGAATATAACGAATCATTGGCACGATACCAGCAAGCACTGGACACTTTACCCAAGGGAAGTAACAATAAATTGATGTTTGCCATTAATAATAATCTGGCCAATTTGTATATATCACTTGCCGATAGTTCGTCAATGAATAAGAAGCAACTCCTTGCCGAGGGTATTGTCTATGCAGGACAGATGGAAAAAATTGCAGAATCCTTGGGTACAATTGCCCATAAAGTAAAAGCATATAATACACTTTATCAACTATACATCAAAACAGGCAACAAAACAGAAGCATTGAACTATGCGGATAAATATATCCAATCTAAAGATTCCCTGGTTTCAGAGCAAAAGCAAAAAATTATTTCTGATGCTTTAACAAAATATGAAACCGAAAAAAAGGAACTTGAATTGAAACTTACTTCATCCAGGTTGATACAAAGCAATACCATTCGCGAAAACCAAAAAATAGTCATTTACTTATTAGTAGGCGGGTTTATCATCATAAGTATTCTGGTTTTTGTTATTCTGCTCTTTTATCGCAAAACGAAAAAGTCAAACCAAGAATTGCAGGATAAAAATGAAACCATCTCAAAACAAAAAGAAGAAAAAGAGCTACTGCTCCGCGAAATCCATCACAGGGTGAAAAACAACTTGCAGATTATTTCCGGAATGCTGGACTTACAAACCTTAAGTACCGACAGCCCGATTTCGGTAGCAGCCCTGAAAGATGCGCAAAACAGGCTGCAATCCATTGCAATGATTCATGAAATATTGCATCAAAACGAGGATAATAAAGAAGTTGTATTTAAAGAACTCGTAGATAAACTTGCCGGTCATATCAGTGCTTCTTTAAAATTTGATAAAGAAATTGATATCCGTATTGATATCCCCGGCGATTATAAATTCAACATCGAAACTGCCCTGCCATTGGGATTGATCATAACAGAACTGCTCACTAACTCATTTAAATATGCTTTCGAAAAGCAAGACACAGCTAAGATCAACATCCGCCTGAAAAAAGAAAACGGACATTTGTTGCTTGTGGTTTCCGATAATGGTAAAGGCATACCCTCCGACATTGATTTTATAAAATCCAAAAGCCTGGGGTTGAGGCTGATCAATGCTTTAAGCAAACAACTCTCAGGAGTAATGCAACTGAAACCGGAAAATGGAACTAAATTTACGCTGGCATTCGAACCAAAAAGGACGGTGAAAGAAAACTGATCCGTTCTACCATAAAAAAATTCAGCGATCTCCTTCTTGCAAACTTCAAACAGATCCACCGTTCTTACATCATAAACCTCGATTATCTGGAAAGCTATGATTTTCCAAAGGCGGTTATAAAAGGACATGAAATACCGGTAAGCCAGAGTTACAAAGAAACACTTACCATTTTTTTGGAAGAAAAATAGATACAAATTTTTTTCATCCGGCCATAATCAATCTGTTTAATCAACCGTTCCATCATCGGTTTCGGCTTTTTGAACCATTCGTAACAAAATCTGCATCACTCATAACATATTTTATCATCCGGCACTTACTCTCATCTAATTTTACGTGAGAAATTAGTTAAAATAACATGCTCAAAATATAAACAAGATGAAGAGAGAAGTACTTTTATCCCTGGCATTTTTCATTTGTATGAACATCGTGAATGCCGCAACAATTTATGTTGACAAAGATGCCGCAGGCAGCAACAACGGCAGTGATTGGGCGAATGCCTACAATTCATTGCAGGTCGCACTCGAAAATGCCGTTTCAGGCGATGAAATCTGGGTGGCTAACGGAACATATTTGCCGTCTAAAGAAGAAGACGGAACAACTGACACCCAAAGAAAATATACATTCAAAATGCTTGAAGGTGTTTCAATTTTCGGAGGATTTGCCGGAACAGAATCTGCGGTTTCTGAAAGAACTGATTACAGTTATGGCGGAGTAAACGAAACCATTTTAAGTGGTGATTTTAATGGCGATGATGTTATAACCGGCGAGGGAGAAACTTTATCAATAACCGGAAATAGCGAAAACGTATATCACGTAATATATCATCCGGAAGGTTACATTTTAACGAGCACAGCACTTCTCGACGGATTCACAGTCACAGGCGGTAACGCTAATGGTGGTTCAAATCCATATGATGACGCTGGAGGGATTTATAACAGCGACGGACAAAATCCGACCATCAATAATTGTTATTTTATCGGAAATGTGGCCAGCGATAATGGTGGGGCTATTCAAACTATTGATAACGCAAGCCCGATAAGCATATCGAATAGCGTATTTAAACAAAACAAAGCCGGTGATTCAGGCGGAGCAATCAATTTCACAAGAGGACCCGGCACAGTAACAAACTGTTTTTTTATTGGAAACAAAGCAACGAATGATTATGGAGGAGCTGTTTATGTGTGGCAATCTTCAGCAAATATTGAATTCATTAATTCAACAATGACCGAAAACAATGCCACATCAGGAGGTGCGATTCATATTGATGATCATGCAGAAGGAACATTTATCAACTGTATTGCTTACGGAAACACAATAACAACCGGAAATGGCCCTCAAATCAGGGTTTTCGATAATGCTACAGCAAATATAAGTTATACAGATATTGAGGGTGGAATTGGAACAGGTGCTACCGCTAACTCTAATTCAACCATTAATGACAACGGGAACAATATAGATTCCGATCCGCTTTTTGTGGGTAGTACTTTAAATCCTCAATACCCTTATGCAATTCTCCGCACATCTCCTTGTGCCGATGCCGGTGATAATGCCGCCAACAGTGAAACCTATGATATAAGAGGCAGCGGCTTTGAGCGCAAGCTTAATAAAACAGACGGAAGTTCCGGAACCATAGACATGGGTGCTTACGAGTATAATTTAATAGAGGATCTTTTTGATCCGAATATACTTTTTGTGAACGATGATGCTCCCGGAAATAACAGCGGAATAAGCTGGAAACATGCTTATACCTCTTTCCAGACAGCCCTTGAAACTGCTTCTTCCGGTCAGCAGATTTGGGTTGCAAAAGGCCTCTATAAACCAAGTAAAGAAACCGACGGGAATACAGATTCACCGAACGCCTTTACTTTCCGAATGATTGAGGGTGTGGAGATTTATGGAGGATTTGCAGGCACGGAAACGGAGACATCAGTAAGAACTAATTATGGCTTAGGAGAGACGAATGAAACAATACTTAGCGGTGACTTAAACGGTGACGATGAAGTAACCGGGAGCGGTTCAACTTTATTGTTTGAAAACAATAGCGACAATACCTATAATGTTTTTAATCATAATAGCTATACACTTACAAACAGTGCAGTTTTGGATGGTTTTACAATCAAAGGTGGCTATCAAACTGCTTATGATGGAGCCGGAATGGTTAATGGGTTTAATTCTGATCCAACGATTAGAAATTGTGTTTTTACTGAAAATTTAGCAAGAAGTGGAGCAGCAATTTATAATAACGGAAACACTTCGGTTTTTGATAATTGTTCATTTATAAAGAATAAAGCATTGAGTGGCAGCGGGGGGGCTATTTCTAATAATGCCTCACCAAATACCATTTCTAATTCCATATTTATTGGTAATTACGCATTTAGTAATGGGGGTGGTATTAGTTTATATAATGCTAACAGCACTATAAAAAATTGCTTGTTTTACAATAATTATGGTCGAAGTAAAGGCGGTGCGATATCTCATTGGGACAGTTCTTCGGAAATAGTAAACGTAACAATTACTGAAAATTCCAGTACAGCCGGAGGCGGTATTTATCTTCAGGGAGATGAGGATGCCCCCAATTTAAAAAACGCAATAGTTTGGAATAATTCCGCAAATTCTGGAGACCAGATATATAATTTCGCACCTTTAGTATTTACTATAACAAATTGTGACATTGAAGGTAGTAACGGCAGCGGAGGAAGCTGGGATACGACTATTGGTGTTGATGGTGGTAACAATATAGATTTCGAACCCTATTTTGTGGGAACTACCGAAAATCCCGACCATCCATATGCTATCTTTGGCAACTCACCTTGTGTGGATGCCGGCGATAACACAGCAAATGCAGAAACGTATGATATCCGTGGAAGCGGTTTTGACAGAAAACTCGACGGAACGGATGGCAGCGCAGGAACCATTGATATGGGAGCCTACGAATACAAATACGGAACAGACCCCGAATCCCCCTCATTATTGTATGTTGATGTGGATGCAAGCGCAGGTAAAAATACAGGATTAAGCTGGACAGATGCCTTTACTTCATTACAGGATGCCCTTGATATTGCTGCTTCCGGAGGTGAGATTTGGGTGGCTGCCGGAACCTACCATCCCAGCCAGGAAACGGATGGATCAACCGACACCCCGGCGGAATTCGCTTTCCAGTTGATTGAGGGCGTGGAAATATACGGAGGATTTGCTGGCACAGAATCGAATGTTTCGGAAAGAACAGATTATGGCCTGAGTGGAACCAATGAAACCATACTTAGCGGTGATTTGAATGAAGACGATTTGGTTACAGGCAGTGGTTCAAGCTTGTCTTTTTCTAACACTTCTGATAATACCTACCAGGTTTTTAAGCATCCCAACAATTATACGCTCACAAGTAGTGCAGTACTGGATGGCTTTACCATAAAAGGAGCCCATAATACCACACTCTACGGAGGTGGTATATTGAATAGCTTTGGCGCAGAACCTGCCATACGCAATTGCGTTTTCACGGAAAATTTTGCAAAATACGGCGGAGGAATGGCTTCATCCATCAGTTCTCCAAATGTTTTAAATTGCACCTTTACCAGGAATAAAGCCAGTTTTGACGGCGGCGCTTTGTATGTTCAAAGTTCAGCTTCTTCAGGCGTAGTTTCCGGTTTAACGATTTACGGAAACTATGCTGGTAACGGCGGCGGAATTTTTAGCAGTACCTCTTCGGAACAATATTTTAATTGCCTTATATATGATAATGCCAGCCTGTATGATGGAGCTGGCGTTTATATCAGTAACGGATCTCCGGCTTTTGTTAATCTTACCATAACAATGAACGAAGCCGGGCGTAATGGGGGAGGAATTTTTACAGTTTTATCCGTACAAACACCCGAGTTAGCCAATTCAATAGTCTGGGGCAATGATGCTTCAACAGGAGACGATATTCATCATCATAATGATAAATTACTTGGCATTTCATACAGCACTATTAAGAACAGCGGGGGCAGCGACAGTTGGAGTTCAAATTATGGGATTGACGGTGGCAACAATATTGATGAAAACCCGGTGTTTTATGACGATATTAATGATGACTTTCGTATAATTTCCAATTCGCCATGTACGGATGTCGGCGACAACAGTGCCAACAACCAAAGCAATGATGTAAGAGGGGTGGGTTATGACCGTATTTTGAATAGCACCATCGACATGGGGGCGTATGAATACAATTCAGGTACCGATCCTGAATACGCGCTGGCTGTGTGGTCAGGGGCTATGAATAATAATTGGGCAACCTATGGCAACTGGTTGAATAATAGTGCTCCCGGTCCATATCATAATGTTGTTATACCTGATGAAGCCAATGATCCGATAATTAATAACACAGATGCTGCAACAATCAACAACCTGACCATCGAAAGCGGGGCATCCTTAACCCTAGAGAGTTGGTCTAACGGCACGGCTTCATTAATTGTTAACGGTACAGTAACCAACAATGGAACATTCGAAACCGAGTGCTTCCTGTGGGAGTTAGGCTGGCATTTAGTCAGTCCCTCAACCACCGGCATAACAGCCAATGATTTCTCTTGGAATGATGATCCGATGACTTGGCTGACTTCACATTCGGAAGTAACCAATGGATGGACATACAATACGGATTTGACAACATCCATGCCCATGGGTCAGGGATGGTCAGTGTGGGTGGATGATAATGAACCCGCCGATTTTAAAGTTGCATCCATGATCGGATCTATGAGGTTAACAAACCTTATTGTCAGCCTCTCATACAGTGGCAGCGGGGTTGAACAAGGCTGGAACCTGCTGGGAAACCCCTTCACCTCAGCACTCGACTGGGACGAAGGCAGTTGGGGGGTAAATACTACAGGAACCGTTTATGTGTGGGATAATGATTACAATAGCGGCGACTTCAGAAGCTGGAACGGAACCATCGGAGACCTAACGGATGGAATTATCCCTATCAGCCAGGGCTTTTTTGTTAAAGCTACATCAGAGGGAAATTTTACCATTCCGACAAATGCAAGGGTGCATAGCTCCACCGTGTTTTATAAGTCGGGCGAGCAGGAAAATGAAAGCCCGTATGTTAGGCTTCAGATGGAATATGGTGATCATGGAAATACGGTTTTCGTAGGTTTCCCCGAACACGGAACCTCAGGATTTGACCACAGGGGCGATGCCGATAAATTGATCTCCAGTGCCGATCTGCCACAGATATTCGTCACAGAAAATGACAGGAGACTATGCATCAATGCACTGGAACCGCTGAGCGCTGAACAAAAAAGCGTTCCACTTTTCTTGACACAGGTTATAAACGGGGAGTACACTTTCACGATGACACAACTGGAAAATCTACCGGATGTGAGCATCGAACTGGAGGACCTGAAAACCGGTAGTTTTCAGGATATGAAAAACAATCCGGTTTACACATTTACGGCCAATGAAGGCGATGACGAAGCCAGGTTTCTACTGCATTTCAAATCATTAACATTCGGAATAGATGACCCTGTTCAAATTGCAAATGGAAATATCAGTATTTATGCTATGAATAACAGGCTTTACATCGAATCGAAAGCAAATACGGCCAATGAATCCGGCAGGCTAGAGGTTTTTACAATGACCGGCCAAAAAGTTCTGGATAATAAAATCCCGGCTGGCAGTTTGATCAGTGTACCCGTAAATAGCATCGCTGGTAATTACATCATCGTTAGGGTGATTAAAGCAAGCGAAATAAAAACAGAAAAAATATTTATCAAGTAAAACCAAAAGAAAATGAAAATCAAAGCACTTAAAACTGTAAGGCATCTATTACTTATTGCATTCATGGCAATCTCATGGCAGGCATTTACACAATCTCCTCCTCCACCTCCGGGCGGTCCTTCTGGTGGTCAAAACACCTCTGAAAACAGAAACGGCGGGGGAGCTCCCATTGGTAGTGGTATGCTTATCCTGATTAGTTTGGGTGGTGCTTATGGCGGATATAAAGCATATCAGCATAAAAAGAATAGTTTGCTGGATTGAAGTGTCAATTCAATTTCCATGTAAAAGGAAAATTTATTGTGGATACAGTAAAACGTATTCATGATTTAAAGCAACATGATCAGGTCATAAACTTTTCAATCAATTCCTGATTGTAACATATCAGAGTGTTGAAATGCAATAAGGATAAGGGTTATCATCATTCTTGGCTGTCCTTTGTGTAAATAGTGCTTCTTCCAAATACACAAAGCAAATCATCGAATTTTACAATGAGGTTATCATCATGTTGTTTATGATTAAAACACCATGTTTTCACCTCATTATTACGGCCTTAATCAGAGATTTTTTTTGGGGATAGCATTCGAATGTTTAGAGGTAGGACGGAGGATATACTTGAAAAGGGCTAAATAAATGTCAATGTGTTAATATAAATTATTATAAATGTATCAATACATTGATATGTTTGTCATATAAAAGTATCTTTTCACTGACAAAATTAATGCTTATGGAAACTTTAAGGCAACTGTTTTACGAGAAATACGCAGCAACGCAAATAAAATCAATACGGTATTTTATGGGAGTTGTTGACTGGTCAAACCGGTTTATTGGTATCAAAGGAAGCCGGGGCGTTGGCAAAACCACGCTTTTATTGCAGTATCTTAAAATGAACTTTAAACCGGACAAGGAGGTCTTGTATGTAAGCCTTGATAATCTTTATTTTACTGACAATAGTCTTTACAAGCTTGCGAGTCAATTTTACAAAAAAGGCGGCAAATTATTAGCTGTTGATGAAGTGCACAGGTGTGAAAACTGGAGCGGTGAATTGAAGAATATTTGTGATGATATGCCCGATTTAAAGGTGATATTTACCGGTTCATCACTCTTACATCTGCAAAAAGCAAAATATGACCTGAGCAGGCGTGTGGTAATGTATCGGATGCCAGGCCTGTCGTTCAGGGAGTACCTGCAATTTGAAACAAAAATACCATTAACCGTTTATAACCTGGATGAACTTGTTGATAATCATGTTTTACTGGCCATGGAAGTGATTGAAAAGCTTAAGCCGCTGGCCTACATTGAAAACTATATGAACCATGGATATTATCCTTTTTATCTTGAAAATGTTAAATCGTTTCATCAAAAGTTATCCGAAAGCTTACTCACCGTTTTGGAGGTTGATATACCACAATTTGTATCCATTCAGACTTCGGGCATTGTTTATTTGAAAAAGTTACTGAAAATTATCAGCCGTTCTGTTCCCTTCAAACCCAATATGAACGCACTAAGCAGCCGAACAGGTATTAGCCTGAACACCATGAAAAACTACCTGCAATACTTGTCAGATGCCCGGCTAATATCACTTTTGTATTTTGATGAAGCTGGCAGAAATCGCCTGAATAAATCGGAAAAAATCTATCTGGAGAATACGAATCTGATGTATAACTTAGCAGAGGGTTTCCCTGAAATGGGCAATTTACGTGAAGCCTTTTTTTTAAATCAAACTGCCTTTAACCATCATATCAGGTCTTCGAAAGATGCGGATTTCGTGCTTGATGGAAAGTATGTTTTTGAAGTTGGTGGCAAAAACAAACAACAGAAACAAATAAAAAGGGTCGAGCATGGTTTTATTGTCAAAGATGGTATCGAAGTAGGATCCGGCAATATAATCCCTTTGTGGTTGTTTGGGTTTTTATATTGACCGTTTCAGCCTCATTAGAGGGGTTGTTGGGTTTTGATTCATAAGGGTTTATGAGTTTATGGGTTTACGGGTTTATGGGTTTATGAGTTTACGGGTTTATGAGTTTGCGGGTTTATTGCTCTCGACACCGCTTCCTTTGACAGGCACAGGAAATCGAAGGTAAGTCTGGTTTTTTATTGGTGATTTTTCTTTTTTTTGGCTGCTATTTTACCTGAGAAGATGCGTTTTGGTTATTTTTGCTCAGATTCGGCTGTAAAAATGCTTATCGTTGTGTGGCATTGGGGCGAACTATGTAACAATAAAATGAAACTATGGATACAGAGAGACTGTATAAGTATATTGAGCAAGTGAAAGAGGGGCGGAATAACCGGCCGAACCCTGAATTTAAAGAATATTCGCCGGTTGAGATGAGCCAGATATTGGATTCCATATTTGAAACAGACAGCCGGTTGCAACTGCTGCAACTGGCTGATGAGGATTACAAAAAAGTGCCTGCAATGCCAACGCTCACTAAAAAGATTGACATAAATTAAGATCTATGGATAGAAATAGTTTAACCCCCACTTATACCCAAATTGAAAGTGCTACAAGGCCTTAAGAATTACAATTAGAATATTAATGAACAATAAGCAAATCAGGGAAACAGCATACCAGTATATTTTGATAATCATAATTCTGGCAGCTATTGCATACAGAGGGGGCAGGGAATTTATTTTTCAGAAAAATGAACTTGAAGTCACAGTAGATTTACAAGCTTTGCAGGAGATCTACTCCAAGGCAACTTATTATGAACTTAACAGATACGGTGTATTTGATGTTTTTGACAGCAAAGACAAAAAAATAGGTTCAGCACTTCTTTCGACAGATTATTCCCGGCAATTTGGTTACGGGGGCATTGTTCCGCTCTTGATAGGTGTTGATGACAGCTTAACCATTACCAAAATCATACTATTACCTAATAATGAGACGCTTGATTACGTCCGGGCCATTTATGAAGATGAATTTATTGGTAAATGGCAAGGCGTCAGTTTGGAGGATGCTGTGGATTATAAGGTAGATGCCGTCTCTGGAGCTACTCATACGAGCAAAGCAGTGATTGCAGGCGTTAGGCATACGGCATCTTCGGTGGTGAGATCTGAAACATCAGTAATCACAGAAACAAGCTTTTGGAGTACGGTTAAGGATATACTGTTTCTGGGATTGATGGGGCTATCGCTGGTGATCGCTTACAAAAAAGGAACAGCAAAATACCGCATGGTTTATCTTTTTCTGGTATTGGTCATCATGGGGCTAATCATCAATAATGCGCTTTCTGCCCAATTGCTGCACAGCTGGCTGCAGGATGGTTTTTCATGGCATGCCAACTGGCAAACTACCGTGACATTTATACTGGCTATTACCATCTCATTTATCGGAAAGCGGAAGTATTACTGTAACTATCTCTGTCCGATGGGTGCATTGCAAGAGCTAACGAATCGCTTCACGCCTTTCAAAAAAAGAAATCTTCCTACACAATATCAAGGGTTAAGCGTAAGAGAGATTTATTTGACATTGATTGCAGGCGCCCTGTTATTGGGCTTTACGCCCGAGTTATCCTATCTGGAGCCATTCATGTTCTTTTCATTTCGCATCGTGGGCATCGGATTGATCCTCTTCGGTTTGTCTGTTTTCGTGTTATCATTATTTTTCAACAAACCCTGGTGTTCAGTTTGTCCTACAGGTTGTTTACTGGATACGATTTCCTACAAAAAAATAAAAAACACTAAATCTTAAGAAGATAGCAATATGCAAAAATCAAAATATTTAAATATTATTCTTGCTATCGCCATATTGGTGCTAGTCATTCAATTAACAAACAAAAACGAGCGTTCCGAAAGGCAGACATTAACAACTGCCGAATCAGCATTGGATACCCTATTAACAAAATCAGATACTGCAATGAAACCATTTAAGAAGAAATCTTTAGGAGTAAGAAGTGAGGTGTACCCCAAACCTGCTTTTGTGATAGGCACTTACGACAAATCGGGCAACCCCAACATTATGACGGCTGCCTGGGCGGGCATTTGCAACTCCAATCCGCTCAGCATAGCAGTCTCTATGCGACCAGCTACTTACTCCTATGGCAATGTTATGGAGTCAAAAGCTTTTACGGTAAATATTCCAAGCTCCGAAATGGCCCGGTATGTAGATTATGCCGGCCGCTTATCAGGAAAAGACGTGGATAAATTTAAGGAGACCGGGCTCACGCCAGTTAAGGGGGAGTTTGTAAATGCACCTTATGTGAAAGAATTCCCTATCGTGATCGAGTGCGAGCTTACTACTTTTCATGATCTTGGTTCGCACAGGCAATTTATTGGAAAAGTGATAGATGTAAAAGTGAATGAGGCCGTGCTAAATGCTGAAGGCCGCGTGGATGTGAACGTATTGAATCCATTGATATACGGGAGCGGGAATTATTATGAGACGGGCCGTTGGATAGCAAAGGCCGGAGAGTCGTTGAACGATATTGACGGTAAGCCGTTTGTTCCGGATTACAGCCGGAGGTACGCCAATGAAACATTAGAGGTGATACATAACCGGAAGAGTGTGCGTCATTTTACTGACCAAGCAGTTTCAAAAGGACAAATTGAGGCGCTACTCAAAGCGGGCATGGCAGCTCCAACGGCGGCAAACAGGCAACCCTGGAAATTTTATGTAGTTACCAATGCTAAAACCCTGAACTTATTGGCTGAACAGTTACCTTATGCCAAAATGCTGTCGCAGGTGCAAGCCGCAATTGTGGTATGCGGTGATATGGATAAGGCGGGCAATTTAAAAGAGCAAGGCTACTGGGCACAGGACTGTGCAGCGGCCTCGGAGAATATACTGCTTGCCGCAGAAAGTTTAGGTTTAGGCGCGGTGTGGACAGCTGCCTATCCATACGAAGACAGAATCAAGGCGGTTACACAAGCGCTCGACCTGCCGGAGAATCATATACCCTTAAACGTTATTCCGGTTGGCTATCCTACCGGCGAGGATTTCCCCAAAGACAAGTGGAAACCTGAAAATGTCGTTTGGCAATAGCGGGGAGAAGATTGAAAGATTTGAAGATTTCTGATTCAAAGATTCAAAATTCAAAGATTCAAATCTATTTTATTTTTTATTTGAAAAGCCCATGAAATTGTTGACTTTTGTAGGTCTAATCTAAACTAATCTGGAGATGTTACCAGGGCCAACCTTAATCTTTGCTTGTCCGGAATGTGGACAAAAAGTTGCGAACGAAAGTTTGATGAGCGGAAATACCTTTGGTGCCCGCTATTTTTCTGATGGCAAACGCATTGCACCGATGTTGCCGGAATTCCCTGATTTGATCAGGTGTAGTTCCTGTGACTGTTTCTATTTTCTGCATGAACAGGAACCGATTGATGAATTGTATCCTTTTGAGGAGCAGTCGGATGTCACTTTAGAAGAAATTGACCAGGCGAAAGCGCCGGGCTTGGATGGCTTGGTTTTAGCACTTCAACAGGAAGTTGCCCGAAAAAAGGAAAATGAAATTGCGATCCGTTTGGATTTATGGCGCGCATTTAACGACAGAACCCGAAATGGGAAGTCCCTGTTTTTGAATGAAAATGATAAACACTTATATCATAACAATTGTGAGGTGCTAATTGCTTTGATTGAACCTAAAGAGGATCATTTTAAGCTTACTTTAGCCGAGCTATACAGAAACCTTAGTCGTTTTGAAGCGTGTTTGAAACTGATAAACAGCCTGGAAAATCCGGAATGGGATAGCTTGAAGAAACAGTTTATAACTGCTTGTAATCAAGGTAAGACAACGGTTTTTGAGTTGCTAAAAACTTGATTTGATGTTTTTTGGAAAATAACGCTACTTAATTATTGAAATAAGCATTTTTCCTTGCTCTGATATTTTCTTGCAGGTTTCTGTAAAAGAATTGGTAATCGTACCTATGGTAAACTCCACGGGGGAAAGCGCTTTTTCCGGCGACGTAAAAATCATCCGGATTGGGAGAGGAAACAACAAGCGCACCATCTGATCCTACTTGTGCATCAGTATAATGAAGGATAGCTGGTTGTGGATTTTCTTTTTCATCAAAGAAAACGGCGCCTTGGTTTAACGAATCAGCTGCATAGGTGGTTTTGGTAGTCCAGTTTAAAGGGTTGACGCAATGAGCACCTTCAAGCAAAACCGGTGAGCCTGTTGCATCGGGCGATTGGGTGTTGTAGGTAATGATTACACCGATATCATTTGATTTTTGTGCAATTTTTAACCAGGGGTGTTGCTTAAGGTCTTCATTGGTAACAGAATAGCCAATAACGTAAGCAGCAATAAGCTGTTCATTTATTAGCTTTTCCTTCATCATTTGCAGTATCATCAGGCTTCCCTGGCTGTGCCCTGCAATAAAAAAGGGTCTGCCATCATTAAGATTTTCGAGGTAATACTGAAAAGCAGCTTTAACCTGGCTGTAGGCAATATTAAAATGTTTATCAAATTCTGCTCCTTCAATGTTTAATACGGCAATGCTCATCTGTGGATAATATGGGGCAAAAATATTGCAATCATTTTCAAAAACACTGGCTTGCTCTTTATATATGCCAACAGCTTTTTCTTTTAGGGAATCATCTGACAACTGCATATTTGCAGGTGTATTTGAGAAATAAATAGTTGGATACACATAAAACACATCTGCCTTATGATTGATTATTTCTGGCTGGCTGATCCATGCTGAACTCTTGCTGTAATCAGCAATTGTTTGTGATTGAATTAGTTGTGTGCTTGAAAAAAGAAAAATTAAAAGAAAATACAATAGTTTCATAATGGTTAAAATAATGGGTTTTGGATATCGTCACCTGAGATGGTAAAGATAGATTTTTACTTGGGAAAATAAAAGCATTTTTCAAAGACCTCGTGCCTCTGTGCTTTATTTTTCTGCAATCAATCTATTTCCTTTTTCAAATCATTTTTGCCTGTTTTGAATGCCTGTGTAAAAAATTGGGGCAGAAAATCATAAACCACGCTAAAATTGGCTATGACTTTGTGATACATGTAAAGCATTTCCAAAAGAGTTTGGAAAGTTATTCGGAAGTTCTATTTTTACACCTAATTCCAAACCCAACTTATGCTTTTACAAATAGGAAACTATAGCAGGAGGAGCTTAGTAATGAATATAAGAACTGAAAACAAAAATGAACAGCTATAAAACAGAAGTTTTGAGCAAAATTTGCTATACCGAACTTGTTTACGAAAGAATAAATAAAAAGCTGAATAGCAAGCGATCGAAAGATGAGATTGAGAAAATGATTTACGAATTGATCGCTCAAACTCATGCGTCACAATTTCAAAAACGGGGCAAGAATATCTATGTTACAAATCACGATAGGAATATTAGCATCACAATAAATTCCAATACCCACAGGGTCATCACTATAAACAGTGATGAAAGAACGAAGCTGAATAACAAACTGTTGAAGTTGTAACTACAAATTATAACAGCCTAAATAAAAGAAAAACAACCCATGATTAATTGAAAAGTTCAAGCACATTCTGAACTGCATTGTCGATAAATGGTAATTTATGATCAAAAGACGAAAAAGATGTAATACACATAAGAGTGAACCTATAAATTAAAAGTTGGAATGTTTGCTTGAATATTTTACTCAGATTGAATAGCTTTGTGAAGTTGAAAAACCTTAATCAATACCTGCCATGAAACCAAAATATGTTCTTATCGGATTAGCCTTTATCTTATTGAGCCAGTTAGCCATTACACAAAATAAGGATTTGAGGTATTCTAAAGTATTCTATGAAGACTATTATTCCTTTCATGTTTCAGGAACAGCCTGGGCAGGGGAGGATAGCTTAATGCTGATCTCCGGAGACAGCGAAAATTATTATCCATCTGCTGGTTCTGTTCACCTGTTTGATATTAACGGCGAAATGATTTGGTCAAAAAAACTGGTTCTTCAGGGTTATAACATCCAGCCTACTGATATTGTGAATAGCCCGGATGGTAACTTCTTTATCACTGCAACACTGTTTTCCTATGAACCTTACGGGAAAGATATACTCTTGATAAAAATGGATAAAAGTGGCGAATTGATCTGGGTGAAAAGACTTTCAGATGACAGGTATTTGCATTCATCCGGGATGAGCATTACCGATGATGGAGGTGTGCTTATTACGGGTTATGTTTATGAAAGCCCGACATCCACATCAACTGGATTGATCTTGATTAAATACGATTCGCAAGGCGAACTTTTGTTTGCCAAATCCTTTTTTCATGAAAATTTACATCTTACTGGTTTATCTGTAGCCAGCCTTGATAATGAAGAGATTATAGTCGGAGGGCAATACAGACCAGATAACGAATATACCAGGCAGACAGCTATCATGCAATTTTCTTCGGGAGGCGAATTGATCAGGGCAAAGAAAATCAGTTTTGAAAATCAGTTTGATTCTGAATTTGGTGATCTGATCAGTGTTGATTCCGGCTATTATTTTTCCGGTAATTTTGGCGGTACGCCTGGTTCGACTCTTGTTTACATGGACAGGAATAGTAATTTCATTTGGGCCAAATCAATGGGTTTTGGTGGTTCAGGATCTAGCTATTACAGCGAACATCAAAGGATTAACAGGGATATTTCCGGAGAACACTTATTGATTTGTTATGAAGGAAGTTTTGTTAAGGCCGATTGGGATGGAAATCCGGTTTGGGCACAATTTCCTGAAATGATCAATAGTCAGGCAGTTTCACTTTCTGATGGAGGCTACTTATTTATCGGGCTTGGCCCAATTTTATTGGTTAAAGAGGTAACTGAGCCACATACAGGTTTTATACGAACAAATGAGATGGGTGAAGCCCTTTCGTGTAGTTATGGTTATCCGGTTGAAAGTACCTATTATACGCTTGTTTTTGAAGAGTTTACGGCTGAATCATTTGATTTTGGAACAGCCTCAACTATTTCGCTTGATTATTTGTTTTATGAACTTAGCTCAAACGATGAATGCGTTTCAATCATTGGCAATACTAACGAGAACAACACCAATAAACCTGATTTACAGATTTTCCCCAATCCCGGAAAAGGCCCTTTCAGAGTTTTGACCGAGGCTATCAATCCGGGGCATTTGGCCAGCCTTGCGCTTTACAATGTAAATGGAAAGCTTATTTATGCCAAAGAAGCGCATTGGAGCGAACTTCAACTGCTTGATGTGGATATGGAATCCGGAATTTATTTTGTCAGAATTTCCGCTGAGGATAAAGTGTTTACGGCTAAATTGGTGGTGAGGTAAATCAAAATTTTATCTTTAAGTAAAAATAAAACCACACCCGAAAAAATACTTCCAGGTGTGGTTGATTTAAAACGAGTTGCTACTAAATTTTCTGTGCAATAAAGAATGCATAACCGTAATAGTAACTGTACTTTTCATAAAGTTCGGCTTCGCGGCGTTCGTTGGCAACAAAAGCTTCTGCGGTTGTATTTCCGGCATATTTACTAAGGAATTGTACTTGCAACGGTTTTTGCGGAACGTAGAAATTTTCCTTCCAACAATTCTCTGGCAGGATGAAGACAGCAATTGGTTTGAAGCCGGCTTTCATCAGTTGCACCGTTTTGTTACCGATAGTGTCAATTCCCGGATAGGCGTCCAGCCAGAACGCTTCTATTTCGGCAGGGCGGCTGTCAGTAAACCAGCAAGCTTCCGAAATAGCGATGTGTCCGTCTTTTTTCAGGAATTTTTTCCATTCAATCAGTCCGCGCTCAAAACCAATATTATAAATCGCGCCTTCTGACCAGATCAAATCAAGCGATTCATTTTCAAATGGAAGTGATTCCATATTGCCTGCAATCCCTTTCACACGCTTTTCTAGCTTGAGATTAATAGCATGTTGGTTGAACAATGCTATGAATTCAGGAAAGAGGTCAACGCCGATAATTTGTCCTGAGATATGCTGGGCCATTACCCTGGTGTGCGAACCTGTACCGCAGCCAATATCGGCTATTTGTGCATGATCACTCAAACCCTTAATAAAACTAAGAGCCTTAAGCGTGTTTTCAGGGCTTCCGGGGCCTTGTCGTTCCAGTCCGGAAAAATATTCGCAAATGATTTGAAAATCGAAATCGTGTATGGATGTGTTTTCTTTACTCATGGTATTAAAAATTTATGGATCAAAACCACAGCACAAATAGTTTTGTGCTGCTCCGATCAAAATATTGTAATAAATAGTAATAAAAATTCATCAGGCAAGAACTTGCCTGAGTTTAACAAGGGCATAACCTGTGGCTAAGTGCCAGAGGTTATTTACTTCACCAGATCCATTTTAAAATTAAACATCCACTGTTTTTAGTTTGGCAAAATTAAAGTTTTTTTCATTGCTATGTAAACAATTTTTAATGGCCTAATGGTTTTTTTTAATATTATTTGTCGGCTATTCCTATTTTGTTTCAGCCCTTACAGAACTGTTAACGAATAAATCGCGCCGAAAAATGCCTCCAGCTTTTAAAAACAATAATACAAACAATACCCCATAACTTGTTGCATTCCTATAACCAGTAGCTTAAGCTGTTAAAGGATTTGGCAGACCGTGAAACAGTATATTCAGTTCGGAAACCAATAGTGTTGATGCCTGATTTCGGTTGATGAAAAGAATTCTGTCAGGCAGGTGAAGTGATTTGGTTTTTCGCAACAATTTCCCGTTTATCAGCAAAATTTCCACAAAAAAGAACTTCTATAAAGCCCGGAGGATGGTATTGTATGGTCTATTATTTTTTACCTTTATGCCTTGATAGCGTTAAAAGCAGGGAGATGGAGATTAGATGCAGTTGAAAATAGGAACAGAATTGGATAACCATACGCATTAAAGCCAATCAACAAATATGAAAAGACTAATTTTTGTTATTCTCGCAGTCGTGCTTTTGGGATGTAACAAAGACGATGAGATCTTAAACAATCAAGACTGGATTGAAGATATTGATTACATCCAGCAAGAGCTTCCTCAAAAACATCCCAATTTATTTTTCAAAATAACAGAAGAAGTATTTAACCGGGAAATTGATGAGTTGAAAAGTAAAGTTCCCCATTTAACAGAGAATCAAATCTTAGTTGAGTTAATGAAAATCTTCTCGCATTTAGGTGACTCTCACACCGGAATACTCAATAGTGATAACCTTGACTTTTTCACAAAATCCCCGGTAAAATTTGAAGTGTTCAACGATGGTATATATATCACCGACATTATTGAATCTGGAAAAAGTTATTTACAACAAAAAGTTGTGGCTATTAACAACACACCTATCGATACAATTCGACAAAAGTTTAAGACGATTGTTCCTCATGAAAATGAATATCATGTTAAAGCTTTCACCAGTTATCTGCTCAGAATGTATCAGGTATTAAACGGAATGGGCATCTCAGCTGCAACAAAATATACTATTCATCTCGAAAATGGAATGGAATTCACTGTGGGAGGTAACGCGATGGATGAAATAACCTCCTTTTATAGTGCTTATGACATAAACAACTTTCCATTGTATAGAAAAAACAATGATTTGAACTATTGGTACGAGATATTAGACAGTAACATTGTTTACCTCCAGTATAATTTATGCTACAATATGGATTCGTATTCGTTTAACAGTTTGATAGATGTATTATTTTATGAGCTGGAGCATCTTACTGTTGACAAATTTATTATAGATATTCGTTTAAATGTTGGAGGTTCGTCCTCGGTTATTACCCCTTTAATTGAGAAGCTATCAGAATGTGATGAGTTGGATGGAATAATTTATTGTTGTATGGGAGCTTCCACATTTTCGTCGGGATTATTGGCTGCAATTTCTTCAAAAGAAAACCTAAATGCCATTCTGGTTGGAGAACCAACAGGTGGCAAACCAAATCATTATGGCGATGTTTTATCGTTTACGCTGCCCAACTCCGGTTTAGTAGTTCATTATTCAACAAAATATGTTGCAGCATATAGTGATGATACAATAAGTGCGTTATATCCTGATTATTTTATTGAGAATTACTCAGAGGACAGTTTTAATGGGATTGACTCAGCTATTGAATTTATTAAACAGAACTAATTGTGCGAATAAAAATAGCACCTTGAGCAATCACCACTGCATATCCAGTCTTTCGGAAAGCCGGCGAGGACTTCAATAAATTATGTGATTCTATTCCGTTGCTGCGACAAAAAAGCGCTATTTATTTGTCAAGGTTTTTATGTTTTGGATGGTAATTTATTCTTTATCTTTATGCTTTTAAAAATCCTAAATTAGGAAGATAGGGCATAATTGTAAAGTGAAATTACCAGTTATGAACCTTGAAAAAACGCAATATCCCTCCCGGCAAAATTTGGCTTTGTTGGGATTTACCAATTATGGAGTGAATAATTATGAAAGCTATGAAAAATAAAGTTGCCGCAAAAGACTTTCCTGTCGTTTTCGTGGGCGGGTCGGCTGGTGGCCTCGATGCCTATACCCGTTTACTGCAAAATCTGCCGGCAGATATGGGTGTTGCTATCGTCATCGTTAATCATTTGAGAACTGTAGCCACCCTGCTCCACGAAATTCTCCCACACCATACAAAGATGCCGGTTGAATTGATCACCGAAGGACTGGTCATTAGGCCCAACCATGTGTTTATCATTCCGGAACAGCGCGATTTGCATGTTCTTAATGATGAGTTTCGCTGGTTCCGGCTTTCGGAAAAACCAGTGAGATGGCCTGTACTTGCTACATTGAGCTAAATGATATAAAACCCAGACTATAAGAGTAACACTTAAAAAAAGCAACTATGGAAACAGTTCCAAAAATCAAAAAACTAGGCTTTATTGGTTCTTTTGCGATTTATATTCCTGCTGCCTTGTTAATGTTTTTCCTCACGAAGTACCTCATACCCTATCTGAGCAGGCTAACGAGTCAGGAAACGATACTATTTTGGTTTATTGTCGGGGGATTGGGTGTTTTTCTGCCCTTAATAATTACGGGAGTATTGCTACTAAAAGGGGAGGGTTACCGGCTTACGAAACACACCTGGATTAACCGATTGAGGTTTAGAAAAATTACAAAACGCGATGTGTTATGGAGCATTGCCGGATTGATTTCAGCTGGATTACTCAGCGGATTAATCATGTTAGGTCTGGAATTCTTGGTTGGTGAATTCGACCATTCTCCGGCATTTATGTCGTTCGAGCCATTGACGAAAGGTCGTTATTGGTTGCTTTTGGTTTGGTTTCCTTATTGGATTTTAAACATTTTCGGAGAAGAGTTTTTATGGCGAGGCGTAATGCTTCCGCGACAAGAGGTGGCGTTTGGGAAATATACCTGGATAATTCACGGATTTGGTTGGGGATTATTTCATGTTGCTTTTGGATGGCAGCTGCTGCTTACGCTGATTCCATTGATGTTTATACAATCTTACCTTGTTCAAAGAACAAAAAATTCGTGGGTTGGCGTGATCATGCACGGAGGGTTAAATGGACCAACTTTTATCGCAATAAGCTTTGGATTGATATGATGAAGATGAAAATTAGAATCTTGGCACTTCTCCTGGCAGTTTGGTTCAACACTTCCTTAATTCAAGGACAAGAACAACTGCTGCCAATTGACAGCATCTATTTGACCTCAATTGATGATTTTTATAAAAAAGCAGAAAAAGTAAAAAGTGAAATATGGACAGGAATGAAACTTGCCCCTATTTGTCTGTTTAGGGTAAACGGTCCCGCACTGCTCTATAACCATCCATCGCCTCCCGAAAGTTTTATAAAAGTATCGGATAGCTTGTATCTTGGTGAACAACAGGAATTACAACTTTTTGGAGCAACCCAGGTAGAAATTAATGGCACATTAACAGCTATTGTCGATTATGGACTAGCTCATTATTCAGGCCAAGAGGAGGTTTATGCTGAACTTTTCCATGAGTTACATCATGTTTATCAACGCAATTTTGTTACACAAATCCAATTTGATAACCCCGCTGTTTTGTTGGTTTATCCCGAAAATTATTTAAACGATGGTTTAAAACTATTTGAACAAGAAACGCTTTACAAATTGTGTTTTGAAGGTGACAGCAGTAGTTTCCGGAAGCTGCTGAATCAGTTTTATAGTTGCAGATTAGCAAGGGAACAGCAAATTGGAGATTTTATGAAGTACGAAGAGACAGTCGAAAATATGGAAGGTCCGGCTTTCTATTGCGAATACAAGTTTTATGAGCAGTATTCGTCCATGAGTGAACTGTTAAAAGCGAATTATATTGAGAAACACTTCTTTGGCGCCTTAACCACTCCCTACTATGGCCGAAAAAGTTTAAGACACAGACATCTTGCAGCAGGAATGGCGCTCTGCTATCTGCTTGATAAGCATTTTAGTAATTGGCAAGCTGCGTATTATTCACAGGATTTGTCGTTGTATGATTTTTTTATTGACAAATTCGCTCCACAAAAGCTTGACTTAGCTATGGATTCGGTTTATGTTCAGCTCAGTAAGTTTCACACAAACCGGGAACTTATGGGACACCAGCATTCTTTTCACAATTTTATAAGCCAAGCCGGCATAAAGATTACCCTCAGCTTTGATCAAAATCCCCAATTCAAAGGATTTGATCCCATGCATGCTGAATCACTAAATGATAGCACCATTTTGCATAAAACTTTCTTAAAATTATCAGGTAGCCGGGATAACGAAATTTTTATAACACATAATGAGGTAGTTACAATAATAGATAAGGAGATTTGGTTTGTTAAGAAAGTCATTCTTTTTGCTCCCGAAGCCGCGATTTCGATTAAAAATAACTGGATTGAAGTGGATGTAGAAGGAAAAAAAGTTTTTTGGACCGGAAAGCTAAAAATGAGAACCGATAATGAACTCTTTTTCAACTGCGACATCTAAAGCACTAAATGCTTTTTGCCGCTTTATGTTGGTTTGGGGGGCAATTTATTTTTTATCTTTATGCCTTGAAAGGATTACAAAACCATGAAAACCGGACATACATCCAAGATGAAAATAGACGCAATAGTGCGGGTATTTGCTTGTTACCAGTAATGTAAACAGAACGATGAAACGAACAACAATTACAATTTTTATCATCTTAATCGGACTGACTTGTCAAGCACAAGAATTGATGAATCCGAAAAAAATCAAATTTAAAAATGGTTTTGAGCATAAATCTTCAGAAACGAAATTTCCGCAAACTTTGGAAAACGATTTTGAGCTAACCGAAGTTTATGCTTTTGACAAGAAAAAGCAAAACATTGGAGTTACCTACGAGAAAAAAACCGAACCGACAGGTAAATTAAACATTTATATCTATCCTGCCGGAGATGGAACAGAAGACCGACTAAGAACGGAGTATCTGACGTCAATGCAATCGGTAGCAAATTTGACCGACAATGGATTAGGGGTAACTCAATATCCTGTAAAATTCAGCGGAAAAAAATATGACGGTAACGGATTTAAGGCAGATTTTAAATCTAAAAACCAGGAAAACTCAAATTTGTCAGTTTACGAGTGCGGAACTTGGTTTTTAAAACTTAGATTGACAACTAATGAAAAAGATTCCATACAAATTTCAAGATTGGAAAAAAAAGTGCTTGAAACAATTGACCCTTCTCAATTGACAGAGCAAAATAAATTGAATCCGAAAGCTAGTATTTACTATTCAAAGGTTGCTTTTCAAGATTCAATTCTTTTAGGTTCTGCGATGGGGAGTGCATTTAAAAAACTGGAGTGGGTAATGGACAATGTGCCTGAAAGAGAAAGAGCTTCTGGATTTCCAGGACATTATCTCGAAATGCAACTAGCGTCTTTTAATGAGTTTATCGCATTTGACAAAAAATATGACTATAAAAAATCTGAATTCACTCAAAATTACCTTAAGCAAATAAATTCATTGATTGACTCTGGGTATTTGGACGAGTTCATAATGAAAGAGTTTTCTATGGTAATGATTGTGCCAGAAAATCACGAATTCGACTTTGATGGATTTGAAAAATGGAAAGCAAATAATGAAATAGAAATTAATCTGAACGAATTATTTTATGTAATTGCGTTTGGACAAAAATAAACACTACTGGCAATAATGTATAAGCGTAATGTGGCCTAAAGCGCTAAATTTAAACTAATTGAATATTAACAAACATATTGCCAAACTGAAAGTGAAATGATTCTAAATCCCCACCTGCGTGTAGCTTCAAAACGTTGTGTGCAAAATTAAACAGACCATGCGTAAACAGATAAACATATTGATTTTATTGCTGACATTCAGTAATTTGAATGCTCAGAATGACGAGCACATAATAAATGAAATACTCTTCGACCTTTTTGGTTTGCAACAGGACACAATCTTAATTAAAAACTTAAAAACAAAAACTTACTTTGAGTATGACTCAGTTTCTTTTGAGAATATGACTGGATTGACCGTTCCTTCAAAAATTATTTCTGAGTGGAAAAATAATGAAGAAGCACAAGAATATAGTGCCGAATGGAATGAGCAAAACTTGAATAAAAATGATACATTGTTTCTAGAGAATGATACAGTGATTGGCAAAAAACCAGTTTTCAAATGTTTATCAAAAGACAAGATTGACCAATTGTTTGAAAAGACTAAAAAACGAGAAAAAATATACTCAATTAGTAAAATACTACTAGATAACTCAAAAGAAAATGCAATATTTCACTTTATGATAATCCCATGGCCAGGAGACTTTTACTCTGAGACAATTATAATAAAGAAAGTATTCGGCAAATGGAAAATAATTGAAAGATTTGATGTTACTATGACATAAAAAATTCTGCACACAATAAATAAAACACTGAGCGGTCTGCTAAACCCAGATCCCCTGCTACCCCCGCACTGCGCGTACTTTCTCACCGAAAGTAATCCTTTCGCGTGGCTTTATCTGATATGATATTTTTGCCATTAACAATAATGACCATTTTAATTCGCAACACACTAAAGAAGGAATAACAGGCTATAACAGCACTTATAGCATCCCAAGATCTGTGATCAGCGTTTGGCAATTGTCGGGAATTGCTCTATATTTGAAAGCAAAAGCCTCAATGATTTTATTTATGAAAGTAACAAAAGCAGTCAGGTCAACTTCGAATCCTCAGGCACAGAAACTGTAAAAATTCTTTACGCGAAATGAAAAAAAATAGATCAGAGCATACAGATTCAGAAGCTACGAATGTGGCTGTGTCCTTTTTTGAAACGCAAGATGAATTTAGACAATGGCTGGAAAAACATCATGAAAAAGAGACAGCACTAATTGTTGGGTTTTACAAGCTAGCTAGCGGAAAACCTTCAATGAACTGGTCGCAATCTGTTGATCAGGCACTTTGTTTTGGTTGGATCGATGGCATTAGAAGATCAATCGACAAGGAGAGTTACAGCATTCGTTTTACGCCACGCAGAAAATCGAGCAACTGGAGTGCAATCAATATTAAAAAAGTTGAAGAGCTCACGAAAGCAGGACTTATGAAGCCTGCAGGCTTAAAGGCATTTAGTTACAGAACAGTCAAAAAATCCGAAATTTACTCGCACGAAAATGAGACCGTATTTAGTGCAAATTTTGAGAAACAGTTTAAGGAAAACAAAATGGCATGGGATTTTTTTATCAATCAAGCACCCTCCTATAAAAAGGCGATAACGCATTGGATAATGAGTGCCAAACAAGAAAAAACCAGACTATCACGATTGGAGAAAACAATAGAAGAAAGTGGTCAACAAAGGCGGTTAAGGTAAAAATTAGCGAATTGCTAAAATGATTTTTTTGGCAATCAAAAAAAGAACAGTCTTGACTTTTTAAATCACGGAAAATACGTATATTTAAGAATTATTTAAATTACTCAAAACTAATAAAATATAATGCGAAATTTAATATTAATTGCAACTGTTTTTCTACTGACATCGGCAATTTCACTGGCAGGGGAAGAATCGGATGAATTTATCAGAAGGAAAATTGAAAATTCTCATTTTAAGGCTATAACTGCATTTGGAGAACCTGTCTATTGCATGCAGACACTTTCTCAGTATTATACAAACCGTTCTTTTGAAACAGCCTGGAATCCGCACACCACTGTTCAGTTAATTACCTCCATACAACAAGCATATTTAGAAGGGTTAAACCCATCCGATTATCATTTGCAGCAGCTTTTGGAGCTTACAGTAAACCAACCAAAGACTGAATTAGCAAAGGCGGAGCACGACCTGTTGTTGACAGATGCTTTCCTGCTTTATACCTCTCATCTGTTGTCGGGAAAGGTAAATCCTCAAACAATAGATGCTGAATGGCATGTTACCCGAAGAGAAGGAGATCCGGTTGAGCTTTTACAGCAGGCATTATCTACAGGAGAGGTGATTGCTGCCATCCAAACAGCTTTGCCAAATCATGCCGTTTATAAAAATTTAAAGGGTGCATTGCAAGCTTATCAAAGATTGAATGCAGCAAACTGGACGACAATAAATAATGGGACAATGATTAAAAAAGGGATGGAGGACCAGCGCCTTTCAACTATTTCTGAGCGACTAATTATTTTGGGCGACCTGAAAGACAGCAATGCCAATGAAAACATAGCTTATGATGACAAGCTGATTGCAGCTGTGCAACAATTCCAAGCGCGGCACGGGCTTGAAAACGAAGGCAATATTGGCCCACAAACCATAGGTGCGCTCAATGTTTCCATTCAGGAACGCATCGAACAGATCGAGGCAAATATGGAGCGCTGGCGTTGGTTACCACGGGAGTTTGGCACATATTATATTTTGGTGAACATCGCTAACTTTGAATTGGATGTGATAAAAAACGGCGAACTGGTACTTACCCGAAAGGTGATTACCGGCAAGTCGTACCGCAGGACACCGGTATTCAGCGCGCGCATGCAATATTTAGTGCTTAATCCCACCTGGACGATACCTCCCGGCATTCTTAATTCAGATATATTACCTGCTGTGCGAAAAGATCCCTCGTATCTGGAGAAAAAGAAGCTGACAGTACTTGACCATGAAGGAAAAATTATCGACCCATCTGGAGTGGATTGGAACGGTAAGGCTGCCAGAAGCTACACTTACCGACAGCCACCGGGGCCGGACAACGCACTCGGTGAGGTAAAGTTCATGTTTCCGAACAAATATCACGTTTACCTGCATGATACACCCTCGAAGGAACTTTTCGGCAAGAGCGAACGGGCTTTGAGTTCTGGTTGTATCAGGGTTCATGAACCACTTTCGCTTGCCGAATACCTGCTGAACGACCCGCAGAACTGGAACAGACAGAAAATCGCCAAAGTAGTTTCTACACAAAAAACACAGACTGTTCAGTTGAAAGAACAGCCTAATGTTCATCTGCTGTATTGGACAGCCTGGACAGACACTAATGGCATCATAAATTTTCGGAAAGATATTTATGAACGCGATAAACCATTGATAGAACAACTTAAAGTGAAAGCTCCTATGCAGAAATAATGAAGAAAGTGATAATCTACAGCTGCTAAAAAAGTATGTTCCTTCAACTTGGCGGGAAGTAAGTGAAAATCTGTATCTCAGCCCAGGGGCAGTCTGTAACACACAACTTGCCGGGTATTTGGTGTTTCATACGGGATAGTGTTATACCTTTGCAGCCTGATTAATCGTTTTTTAAACGAACAAAGCATCAATTATGATGATAAAACAGTTGTTGTTCATTTGCTTTTTGATTCAGTTTTCGGTTGCAAGCGCACAAATATTGCCTCCACAACATTTGTTTCGGCATGGATTGGAAGGCAAAGTCAAGTCCATCTCAGAAATAGTTAGTGCTAACGATTCTTCCTCCGCTGAGTTTTCATTGATTACAGCAACTTTTAACGAAGCAGGTTACATTCAAACTGTACAACAGTTTAAAAATGAGGCACTTTTTTCTGTCCTGAAGTATTATTATCAACAAGATAGCGTAGCTGATTACGCTGTTGAATACAATCCGAACGGATCCGTATATATACGCATTCGCTTTGAAACGGATGAAAACGGTTTCGTCGAAAGAGCATTTTACGACAGATCGGAACAAAAAAAAGTGGATGCCAACCGCCAGCCTATCGAATTGGAGTATTATCAGTTTTATCAGGCTCAGTACCATCAAATCAGAATAAAACATGACTTTACGGGCAGAATGCTTTCTCAAAAGTATTATTCGTTAGAAGACGATCTTTTATATGCCCATGAGTATGAGTATGATTTTCGGAGCAATTTGACCGGAATGAAATACAAAAATGCAAAGAACCACCTGATCCATTGGTCGAAATTTCTGTACAATGATAAAATGCTGGTGAAACAACAAAAAGTTTTTAGAGACAATACCTTGATCGAAAAGATAAACACTTCGTATGAATTGGACGAGCAAAAAAATTGGGTAAAAAAAGTTGCAACACACATTTATCCAAAAAATATCTATAACCAGAATAAGCAGGATAAAACGGAAATACGCACAAGGAGCATCACTTATTATGAGGAATAATTTCACGATCGCTGCAGTGCATCTTGCCTTTTGAGTTTAAAAACACGTATCTTTACCGCGAAAAAGGGAGTAATTAGGGTAATATGTTTTGGATTCATTTGAATCAATGCACAGATAATGAAGCATTTAAAGAACGTATTACTTGTTTTTTGTTTGGGAATATTCATTACCGGTTTTGCTCAAATTGGTATTGGAACAAACTTTCCTGCAGCATCGGCAGCACTTGATATTTACAGTTTATCAAAGGGTTTTTTGTTGCCAAGAATCTCGTTGACCGGCGACCTCACAAATCCTACACCGGTAGTTTCACCTGCAGTAGGTCTCATTGTATTTAATGTTTCAACCCAACAGGAAATTGGCTTCTATTATTGGTCAGGTAGCCAATGGATTAAATTGAGCGATTCAACCACAACATACCTTACAAGCACCGGTCCAGCAAATGATAATGCTGTTGCCCGTTTCCAGGGTACGACCGGAAATGAAATCCAGAATTCAAGTGTTTCGTTAACTGATGATGGGTCGTTAACGGGTATTAATCAATTGGCAACTAATACTATACAGATTTCATCAAGTCCGAGTTCCGGCCATCAGCTTGTAACGGATAATACAGGATTAGGAAGCTGGCAATCGAAACCACCAGTTGATGTGCATTTAAATGGTCAGCTTGTGCTAGCCAATGCGAAATCGCTCAATTTTACCGGGGGAATTCATGTTGAGAACAACACAGAAAATAAAGCTACTGTGAAAATTTTCAATAATAATGTGACCGGAAATATCATGCAGTTGTCGTCGCCCGACGCTTATAATTTGAATACAGACAGCCCTACACCTCTTGAATGGAAAACAGAACATTACAAAGACGAAGCGAGTTTTGCACACTCCAACACAGAAAATCCCAGCCGGATATATGTGAAGTCAGATGGCATTTATGAGATAAATTTTTTGTTTAGTGCTTTAAACCAAACAATCAAAAGACAGACCATAAGAGCACAAATCAGGAAAAACGGGACGACCATTATTCCTTATTGTACATCATATTCTTTTACCTATCAAATTGCCGACAACAATATATCGCATACCAGTTCTTCTTTTTTGATACAGTTGAATGCCAACGATTATATCGAACTGATGAGTAACCGGCAGACCAATGAGGGATTTCTGCTGCTCGTTCCCAATGAAAATGTTTTCTTTATCCGATTGATGAGAAACCTATAATTGAAAAAATGAAACTACGAAAATATTTATATACACGTCTAATCACTCTAATCAAAGCAGCAATCCTGCTTATGCTTTTTCAGTATCCGGGTGTTTTGTTGATGGCACAGGTTGGCATACAAACCGACACGCCTGATCAATCTGCCATGCTCGAGATTGTTTCGCCCGATAAAGGGCTACTTGTGCCACGAGTGAGTTTAACTGCCTCATTAACAAATCCTTCACCTGTGACTTCCCCTGCGGTGGGTTTGCTTGTTTTTAATAATGGCAGCTTGCAGGAAGAGGGTTTTTATTACTGGACAGGCACAACTTGGAAAATGCTAAAACCGGCAGGACAATCTGATGTTGTTGGGCCGGCAAGCTCAACAGATGAAGCCATTGTGAGATTTGATGGTACAACCGGAAAGCTTTTGCAAAACTCCACCATTCTTCTGGATGATGCAGGGAATGTGAGTGGTGTCAATAATATTGAAGTCCAGCAATTTATCATGCCTACAAATGCAATTGCAGATCACGTGCTTACTTCTGATGCCAATGGAAATGCCACCTGGCAGGATGCGACACCCCTGGATATTGAAGAAGATAACATTGTTGTTGCACCTAATGTAAGCACTTTGAACTTTGAAGGTTCGGTTAATGTTACCAATGCAGGTAATGATGTGGCTGCAATTTCTGTTGGAACAGCGCTTTCTGAAGAGCAAGTGATACAGGTGGGATCAACTTCCAGCTTTGATATGAATACCGACCCGGCAGTTGCCATACCCTGGAACATAGAAATGTTTAAGGATGGCGCCAGCTTTATCCATTCAAATAGCACAAACCCGACACGTATTCAGGTACTGGCAAACGGTACTTATGAAATAAATTATATGTTCAGTCTGGTAAATACCACAAATCAGCGAAAAACACTTAGGTCACGTATTCGTGTAAATGGCACAACCTACATCGACAGAAGTGCTTGTTATGCTTTTACATACAGCTCAAGCGACGATAAAGCTACCTTGGTGAGCAGTTCTTTTTTGCTGGACTTAAACGTTAACGATTATGTTGAGATATTAGTGAACCGGCAAACGAATACAGGAGCTGTTAATCTTGTTCCAAACGAAAATTTGCTATTTGTAAGAATTATGAGAACCTGGTAATGAAAACACTTTTAATACTTTTCGTTGTTCTGTTTGCAGCTGTGAGTCCTCAGTCAGTGATTCGTGCGCAACTCTGCCTCGATCCGGGGGCATCAATTACAGTTAAAGATGGAACACTTTTTAGTGCTGGAGGTGGTTTAACGATCAGGTCAAACGCAACGGCTTCAGGCCATTTGGCAGATCAAACAACAACTGGCGTGCAAATAAGTGGTGCTGTGAATATAGAACGGTATATTGCTGCGAATGGGTGGCACAATATCAGCTCGCCAATTGCTACGGCTAACACCACACTTTTTGGATCAAATAGCCTGATTTTCTATTACGATGAAACATTGGTTCAGAACGATTGGAATTTTGGTTGGGTGTGGCACAATGGAAGCATGGAAAGCATGCGCGGATACGACCTGCTGCTCGAAGGAGGTGCTGTGAATGTTCAATTTGCAAGTGCTGATCCACTGCAATTGCATACCGGAAGCTATGCTATTGCTGTTTACAACACCACACACCCCGAAGGTGAAATACCAGAGCGCAAAGGATGGAATTTGCTGGGCAATCCCTTTGCTTCACCCATCGACTGGCTGAACGCAGCCGGGTGGAACAAAGCTGCTATCAATGATGTGGTATATGTGTGGGATCCCGCTAATGATATTTATACAGCATTTATTGGTGGTTCAGATCCAATCGGAATTAACGGGGCAACACAATATATTCCATCCTGTCAGGGTTTTTGGGTGCAGGCACTGCAAAATGGAAGCGTGCAGGTATCCAATGCTGCCAGGGTTGGCATAGCCACGGGAACACCCGATTATTATAAGAAAACAAGAAGTGTTTATCCGATCATACAGCTGTCGGTTACCGGAAATACCGGTTCAGACGAAACGATTATCAGATTTTTGGATGGGGCTACTGATAATTTTGACCAAAATAAGGATGCGATCAAACTTTTCAGTCCGAATCCAAAAATACCACAGCTTTACACTACTGCTCCCAACAATAAGCTTGCGATCAATTCAATGGGCAAGGAGCGGTCGTCTCTTGAAATTCCAATCCTTATTAAAGGAAAAATAGACGAACCCCTTTTGCTCGATATTATGACGCTGGCAAATTTTGAGATTGGAACTGAAGTCTACTTAAAAAATACACAAACACAAACACTTATTCAACTTACTGAAGGCATGCAGATACAGCTCAGTCAAACCGGAGCATTTGCAACACAAAACTTAGCTGTTGTGATCAACCCATCCGAAGCGGAATTACAAACCCAAAAAACGCCATTCATCGTTTTTTTTAACCAAAATGGCGAGATTCAAGTGAACAACACCACTGATGAATCAAAATATATTAGCCTGATGCTATACGACATCACCGGGAAAATTGTCGCGAAAAACACTTTTGAAATCGTTTCAGTGCTTACATGGCGGCCCGGAACTATGAAAGGGATTTTTGTTTTGGTAATCAATGATTCTGGTAATATCTTTACCCACAAATTATTTAACAACAACTAAGCCTAAAGCAGATAATCATGCAGATCAAATTAACGATAAGGCAAATAACTTAAAAGAAAACTTAACTTTACACAATAATTAATAAACATGAATTTTAAAACACCCAGTATGAAAACATTAGCTCTCACAACGATGCTCGTATTCATTTTTTTAACACCATTTACGATGCGTGCTCAGGAATTGGAGGTAACACCCGGCACCATGATGTTTAATGTAAATCCAGGCTCCTCGCAAACACAGCAAGTATATGTCCGCAATAAAGGGAACAAACCCCAAAACTTTGTTTTTAACCTCGCTGATTGGCTGGTAGATGAATCCGGAGAAACAAAATACTTTGCACAGGGAACAACAGCAAGATCCTGTGCTGATTGGATCACCGTTTCGCCTGCATTGGTAACCTTGCAGCCAAACGAATCAGCAAATATTAATGTAACCATGCTAGTGCCTAATGATGAATCATCGACAAGATGGGCGGTGCTGTTTGTGCAATCAGCTGAAGAAACAACGGGTGCTCAGGCTATTGACAAAGAGGTGCAAATGGGATTGCAGGTTGCAGCCCGTATTGCGATACCCATCTATCAATCTCCTTCTTCGAATAAATTGTTTAAGGGCGTAATTGAAGGACTTGAAGAAAAAATAGATGGAGTAGGATTACGCAATTACAGGACTCGAGTGATCAATACCGGAGACAAACTTCTCAATTGCAAAGTGTATTTTACCTTTTCCAATTTGCAAACTGCTGAAGAGTTCATTTCAGAACCCTTTAATTTTATGCTTTTGCCTGAATCAAGTAAGACAATCAGCTATAAGCTCGAAAAAGAACTTGAAAAAGGTAAATATGCGGTATCTGCAGTTTTGGATTATGGGTACAATGAAGAACTGGATGGTGTGCAAATTGAGATCGATATAGAATAGTGTCCGTCCATAAAGTCCAGTGGCTGATTCATAATGTCCGATAGCTGCGTTGCTATTTTAGCGGATTTGAAGTCTGTTGACATTTATATACCTTCAATCAGTTGTTTTGTAATTGATTAGGTTTACTTTAATCTCAAAAACTGACGCATGAAATTATTCTTGCTTATCTGCTTTTTCACTATAGGTAATGGCCTTTTTTCGCAACAAATTAGCTTTGTTGACAGTCTTTACCATCCTGATACCAACAGTATATCAGCAGTTGTTGCAAAGCAAGTTATAGCCGGAAACGATACTGTTGCAGACGGGAAGGCGGTTTATTATTACCTCAATGGGAATATCAGGCAAGAAGGCCTTTATCGCATGGGAAAACGTGATGGTATTTGGCGAGGGTACACCTACTACGGACGAAAAAAATGGCTGACTACCTATGAAAACGGACTTAAAAATGGCTTTTTTAAAACATTTTACGAAAACGACACCATAAAGCTTTCAGGAAGATACCTGAATGATAGCCTGGTTGATACAGTGAGATTGTATTACAGGAATGGCGTGCTACAGGAAAAAAGAGTTTATGCAGCCAATCAGCTAAATGGTTTAACAAAAGGTTATTATCCTAACGGAAACTTAAGTTATGTTTTCAACTATACCGACAGCATCCAGGATGGATTGTATGAGCGTTATTATGCTTCAGGGAAAATTCGTGAGCGTGGATTAATGAGAGAAACATATTTTTATGGACCTTACAAATCCTACTATGAAAACGGGCAAATAAGCAGTCAATACGCGTATAACGGATTTAAAATCCATGGACCCTACCTTGTCTTTTATCCGGATGGCAGTAAACAGATTACGTGTAATTACGTCAATGGGCAAATAGACGGGACATTTCTTAAATACCACAAAAACGGCCTAAAAGCTGAAGAAGGGGAATATCGAAATGGCAGTTTGTATGGCACATGGAACTATTACCATGAAAATGGAAATATTTATATGACCGGTAATTATGTGGATAGTAAAACACAGGGCAAATGGGAGGTGTACTACGAAAACGGTACACTGAAACAAACGGGAAAATACAAAGATGGAAAATCAGAGGGTGTCTGGAAATTTTTCTATGAAGATGGACAGCTTAAGTCTCAGGGCATTTTAAAAGAAGATCTTTTGGATGGACATTGGATACAATATTATCCGTCAGGTCAGGTGCAGTTTGATTTGTATTATCGCAACGGCAAACTTGAAGGAATACTTACGGCTTTTGATGAGCAAGGCGGTATAATTGAGCAGTCTGAGTATATGGACAATCAACTCATTAGACAAATCAAAGGAAAAAACATTGAAAACAAATAAGTTATGAAATTTTATCTTGTTTTATTTCTTGTAACGTTTTTTCTTCGGAGCACGGCTTTTAGCCAGGATTTTCCGCCACCAAACCCATCTATGTCGGTCAGTATTTTATCAGGATATGGCATTGTCTTCAATTTTGATGCAATAGATGATTACACCGATGGTATCATGAACGAAGGCCAATCAACTTATATCAGGATAGGATCTGTTATTGATTGGAAGCTGCAGTTCGCCGCAGATCAATCCATTTTTTATGGCGAAAACAATCCTGCAAATCAAATGGAGCTGAATAACGTAGGTGTGATTGTGATTTCGACCGGAACAAATGTGGACGACGGATCGCAGATCATTAACCATGCTCAATCTGTGCCAATTGCCTTGCAAAGTAATGAGGTTACACTACTCAGCAAAGGCACGGAAAGCAATAAGGGTTGGGGCATCGAAAACGCATTTATCCTAAATTGGGAAATGGGAACGCGCAGGGGTAATATGAACAACCAAAGTATCTTTGAACAACATATTGCCCCCGACACTTATACACTAACAATCGTATTGACTCTTACGGCTAATTAAGTGAACAAGACTAGTTAATGAAAAAAATACTTATCATAGACGATATTCCTGCAAACCTGTATTTTATGGAGATTATTCTCGGTAAGAAATTACCTGAATACATGGTTTTAACAGCAATGGAACATAAGTCTGGTCTTAGTTTGGCTGAAAACGAACTGCCCGAATTGATCATTCTCGATTTGAATCTCCCGGAGGTTAACGGCTATGAAATTTGCAAAACCATAAGAGCGAAAAAGAGCACAAAAGATATTCCTGTTTTGATGGTATCTTCCAGTGGCGACAATCCAAAAATCAGAACAACAGGTTTGCTGGCAGGAGCTGACCTCTTTATTTCGAGACCATTTAATATAGAAGAGTTTGTTGCTGTGGTGCAAGTTATGCTGCGCAAAAAAGAAGTGGGTGATCTGCTTAAAAAGCAGAACAAACAGCTTGATGCACAAATCAAAAAACAATTGAATGAATCGGTTGAGCAGGAGAGGAGGCATGAACAAATTTCCTCATTCGTTGCCGAATTCTTCTGGGAGGTCAACGCCGAGCTGCGTTATACTTATATCAGTCCGACCATAAAAAATATATTGGGTTATAAAGCCGAAGAGATCATTGATACATTTCATCTTTTCGACTTTATTGATGAAGGTTATAGTCAACAAGAAATCAATGTTTTATCTGAAAGTATCAGGCAAGGAGAGAGCTTTAGCAGGATAAAAATTCAATGTCGTGCGAAGGATGGCGACAGATTATGGTTTGTTTTTAGTGGGTTTCCAATATTTGACCAAAACGATGAGCTGATTGGCTACAGAGGAGCATTTAGCAGCATTACGCAGCAAATCATTGAAGAAGAAAAGCATGCGCTTGTTATCAACACCTCAATGGATGGTTTTGTAATGCTTGACGAACAAAACAATATTATCGAGGTCAACCAGGCTTTTTGCAAACTTACAGGTTACCCATGCATGCAGTTACTGGGCAAAAATTTTACCTCAAACGATGATTTGTTTACGGAAGATAAACTGAGACCTATTCTCGACTTAAATTTAAACTCAGACAAAAACAATAAAACATCCATTCATCATCGTATCGAAACAAAACTTAAAACAAATAAGGGTGAAGTACTGGATGTTGAATTAAGCATCAATTTTTCTGTGATAGGAGAGGATAACCGGTTCATCTTTGTTCGCGATATCACTGAAAGAAAAAGAATCGAGGAATCAGAAGCCAAAAATCTTGAACAAATTCAGACCTATCAGGACAAGCTTAAAAGCTTACACCTTAAATTAATCAATACTGAAGATGAAGTAAGAAAAAAAACAGCGGCTTTTTTACATGATGGAATAAGTCAGAATCTGGCGATGGCCACCATGAAGTTATCAGCAGTAGCTGATGGCATTGTTGGTGACAAAAAGCGTCAATCTCTAAATGATGCGTTGCAGCTCATTGAAAAATCCATCAAAGAAAGCAGGCTTTTGACTTACGATCTCAGCCCTCCCATTTTGCATGAGCTCGGTCTCGTTCAGGCGCTAAAATGGAAACTTGAGAAAATTGAAGCTGAGTTTGGTATTCAAACACGCCTTGTGGAGAAAGGCAATTTGCAGGATATCTACCATGGTCAAAAACTTATGCTTTACCGTATTTTGCTCGAACTTTTCAATAACACGGTAAAACATGCCGGAGCCAGCGAGTTGATTTTAGCGATCGGGCTTGAAGAAAAAGGCTTATCATTTAAGGTAACAGATAATGGGAAAGGTTTTAACACCGATGATCTTTTACAGGGAAAAGGCGGATTTGGATTGTTTAATATCCGGGAGCAGCTGGCATCAGTAAAGGGATCGTTTGAGATCGAAAGTGTACTAGCAAAAGGAACAACCATCAATATAACCCTACCAAATGAATAAAATTAAAATCTTAATTGCCGACGACCACCAGCTTTTTAGGGAAGGATTGGTGACCTTGTTAACAGATTCCGACCAGATAGAAGTTGTGGGGCAGGCTGAAAATGGGATTGACGCTATCGACAAGGCAGATAAGCTTAAACCGGATATCATTATAATGGACATTGGCATGCCTACGCTCAATGGCATTGAAGCGACAAAAATCATCAAAAAAAATCAGCCGGAAGTGAAAATAATAGCACTTTCGATGCATGCCGAAAAGAGCTACATCAAACAAATGCTCGGAGCTGGTGCAAAAGGTTATGTGCAGAAAAATTGTGCCATCCAAAAATTAATTGAAGGCATTCATACCGTTAATTCCGGCAATATTTATTTGAGCGAATCCATTACAGAAGCGCTTGTTGAGGACTATCTGGAGTATAAAAAAGAAGATGACCAGATGAGGCTTTTCGAATCATTAACCAGCAGAGAAATGGAAATACTCATTTTGGTTGCATCTGGTAAGTCAACTGGCGATATTGCTGAAGAACTGTTCGTAAGCGTCAAAACTATTGGAACACATAAGCATAACATACTGGAAAAACTGCAATTAAAAACAACTGCGGATCTGGTTAAATTCGCTTTGCGCCATAATTTAATTAATATGGATTGAGAACGGACAATATGCTAAGGTATTGTAAACGTATTACTTATAAAATTCAAATCCCTTCTTTTAGGCTTTTTCTGAGATTTCTCTAAGGTTTTTGCTGAGTAATATCTCATCCGATTGCCGCCACAAAATAATCACAAGCCTGATGTAGATAGCCATAAACTGCCGTAATCTTGCATTAGGGATCGAAAACTAAAATTCTAATCTTAAAAAACGAAATGTTATGAAGAAATTTACTTTGATAATCGTATTGGGTATTAGCCTTATGAGCGGGAAAATTTTCGCGCAAGACACGGATACCGATGTAGTTAACTTTACTGCCATTCTGAGTTCAGTGTTGAACCTTAATGTAACTGGCGGACAAGATCAAACAGCTACCTTTGACACACCTGACAAGTATAACCTTGGCATTGATGCTGTGGGTACAACTACAATTACGATAGAGTCAACAGCTGACTGGGATTTGAAAATTAACGCTGCAGATTTTTCAGATGGTGGTACCAACATTATACCTATTGATAACTTAGGTGTTTGGTGCGAAGCAACCGGCACGCATTTAATTGGCACTGAGGTGGGCTGTGATTTTACTGCATTGGCCACATCTATGGGGCTTACCGCCACTGACCAGACTTTGCTTAACGTTCAAACCGGAGGCCCCGAAGGAAATGGTGGAGATGCTTCGGACAATGCCTTCAATTTAAACTGGACCATGGGAACCATGCAAGGCAGTATGAATACCCTATCCGTCTTTCAGCAACTATCAAACGGTACAATTGGAGCGCTGGGAACTTATACCACAACCGTAAACTTAACATTAACAGCATTACCCTAACCCTTTTTCATAATGTTTATAAGAGGAAATATGGGTAACCGTATTTCCTCTTTTTGCTGTTAAATATTGCATTTGTTTTGAATAACAAATAATTCAGTACTAATAAATCACTTTTTGCCAATTCTTATTGCAGGGTAAGTTTACCTTGTTACTCACACTGAAACCAAACACGATGAAACCGTTAAAGCTCTGTCTATTGATCCTTACTCTATCAAGCCTTTCAGCAATAAAGTTGTTTGCACAAGAAACAAACCTTGAGGTGCAGTTTGAGTCCAGACTTGAGACGGTTTTGATATTAAATATTGATCCCGAATCCAATATTGAATTTCGCATAGAGGAAGTGAATGAGCACCTTTACCAAATTACAGAACAGCCGGATGATATTTATTTTAGCGTGGAATCAACCGGAAACTGGAATTTAAGCATAGCTTCTGAAAATCCCTATTTTGTTGGTATTTCGGATAGTTCTCAAAAAATTCCCGTTGATTTTCTAGGCTTTTCCGTCGAAAGCCTGGGTACAAACTGGGACAATGGCCTCTTTTCAAATATTGCCAATTATTCGCGCGATACTACTTTATCTTTATCAAATGATAAGATAACGGTACTTACTAACGGAAGACGCGGAAATATTGGAGGAGCCGAAAAAAACAATTTTGTGCTCAGGTGGAAATTTGTTTTCGAGGATGAGCAGGCAAAAATTAAAAGATTTGATAAAATGGCAGTCAAAGCAGATAACTACCGCGGAAATTTCTATATCATCCTATCCGAAACGCAATCACCTTCTCAATAAGAGAGTTTTAGTTCGACAATATGGTAAAGAAGAGCCACGAACTAAACTTTTTGCTGCGTATTGCATGGCTATTCTTACTGCTTCTATGTGCTGCTGACAGCGTCGCTCAATCTGCTTCATCGCTCAATCCATTGCAAGTTTCGTTCGTAAAACCAATCATTCAGCACGAAGCCGGCAGAATGAGTTTTAATGTCCTAAAAATTATTAATCCAACATCAGATAGCATTAATCTGAAAGTTACACCTGAACTAAACGAGCAATGGACATTAGTGAATCAGCTGGCCGAAAATTATACCATAAATCCCGGAGACAGCCTCTTTATCCCTGTCCGTTTTACTGTGCCACTGAAATTGAACACAGAGCTGAAACAGACAATTGTACTGGGTATTTTTGACCAGTATAACAACCTAAACAGAAAAGCTGATTTTATTGTAGAACTCCCGACAATACATCAATGGGAATTGGAAGTTCCGGAACAAAGGATTCGCCTTTTTCCCAGAATTACAAAAGCAAGTTTTGAGATAAGGCTTATCAATAATGGAAACACAGCTGAATCCATAACCATTGATATCGTTAAGGATAAAAAGCTGAATTTGATTTCAAACGGTCAGGAAATCTCCGAATTAAAGTTTGAGATGAAAGCTTTTTCCGATACGACAATTCCCATCCAAATTTCCTATATCTATAAAAAAGAGCGTGTATTTGATATCGCTAAGATTCAATTTTTTGCTTCAAATGGGGAGCAAACAGTCTATCGCTCGGTGATTGCAGAAAAATATACCGACAATTACGCTCCATTTACCATAGAACAAGGGCTTTTGCACACTACAGAAATTGGTATGCGCACCTTTTCGAGAAACAACGAGGTTTTACCCTACATCAAAGCACGGGGCACAACTGAATTTGGAGAAGGTATGGGCGATTTGAAATACAATTTCACTTTCTATGACCTCACCAGTGGAGAAAACCTGATTGGAAATACCTATTATAATTTTTTATACACAAACAACGCTTTCAAAGTAGGACTTGGAGCGTTCAGTTCGATGTTAGGCCGAAATCTGTATAACAGAAATAGCCTTATGCTTGCGCATGAAATAAAACTTGGCCCGGAGAGTAGCATGGAAGGTTTTGTTAGTTATGGGTTTTTGGATAAAAAAATGAGTGGCGGCATTGGTTACCAGTTTCATTTGAAGGAAATTCCAATGAAAATTACCCTGGCACAGGCCCAGGACCAACAATCAGGTAGAAATACCAGTTCATTTACCTACAAAACTGATAAAATTCCGATTAGCAAAAAGCAGGCAGTCAGCCTGAATCTGTATGCCTATCAGGAAAAATATTACAAAAATGAGAATTATACACTTAGAGGCTTTGCCTATGATTTGAATTATCTTTTTCAGATGACCAAAGATATTGATATTCAAGTGCTGCATAACTATGGATCGCCCGGCATTCCGGGAATGCAGATGGGTTTGCTGAATTTTTATCTCAAGACAAACTATGCTTTTGACAGATTAAAAAAGAGTGCCATTTCAATGGTTTTATTTAGCACTGAGCGCAAGTTCCACCAGCGCAATTTCGAAGGTATTGAGTTACCTCAAACGATATTTAAAGATCAATATGCAGGCATTTTTTATAAAAACGCTGCGTTTAAAAAATTCCGTTTTGATATCGGACCCAGCTTCGAAAACTACTTTTCTTCACGTCCCAAAGGAGAAGATAACATTCGCGAGTCGTTTTATATTGAAAAATACCGTGTTGAGTTAAAAACGTTTTTCCTTTCTTCGTTTATGTTTCAGGTGAAATATGGTATTTCACGGTCCAATTATGTTGAACCAACCCTAAGCATATCCACTGCACAGGATCTTCATATTTTACTTGATGCAAAAGCAAAATCCTTTGGCTTACGTTTTAGTTACGATAAAGGAGCACTTTCAAATAGCGGGCTTTATCAGTTTATTTCGGAGAACAGTCAGCATTCCATTAATCTTTCGCCTTTTGTTATGAAGACGTTTTGGGATGGAAGGGTAAAATTTAACCTGTTTTCAAACTTTTTATACCGAATCGATCTGGATTATTACACACTCAACATCAATCCGCGTTTAGAGCTTTACTTAGGGAAAAATTGGTATGCCGTTTCGAGCGGGACTTACAATATGGTTCGTCAAAAATTCGCGCAAGTGCAAACAAATAGTTCCCATTATTATTTTGAGTTTGCCATCAAGAAAAACTGGGGCAGAAATGCAGCAAACAAATGGTCAAACGATATGCGAAAGCTTACTATTCAGCTTTTTAAGGATGAAAATGGCAATGGCATCAAAGAAAGAAACGAACAGGGATTGCCAAATGTAAGCATAAGAATTGTACTTATAAACAGCGATAAGTTAAATCGAAACAACAGTCTTCCTGTTGATATCATATTGGTAACCAATTCAAAAGGCTATGTCAATTTCAATAAGTTGCCTTCCTGTATCTATCAGGTCACACTTGCCCCACTTGAGAGTATAGCCGAGTATTTTTATGTGGGAACGAACACAGATAATATTGAGCTGTTGAATGATAAAAGCTTAAAAATCCCTTTCCAGAAAGCAAATAAAGTAAGTGGGAAAATTACTGTTGCAAGACAAAAATTCATTAAAGACAGTGAGCAAAATATTCCTTTGGAGAATATCAAAATAACGGCCTACAATAAACTGGACAATAACTACTCCGCTTTTACTAACTCAGAAGGAAATTTCACACTTTATCTGCCTGGATCACAAACGTATTATGTGCGTATGAACAATATTTTCGGGCAAAGTTTTATCATCAGAGATAACGATATCGAAATCCAGCTAACACAAAAAGACGATATTGAAGTTGTTTTTGAAGTTATTGAAAAGAGCCGTGCTATTAATTTCAAAAAAGTTACTACGCCAAAGCCCAAAGAAGACGAGTATAAGATGCAAAAGATCAAAGTGTTGGCAGGTTCAGTAAATCGGGGCGACACCCTTGGTCAGCCAATGAAAAGTGAGCCGGCCTTTAATCCAACCACCGACGATGGAATGATGCAAATCAACCGGTACTATGTGCTGCTTGCTAAAGCAAATAATATCGCAGAAGCCATGAATTATCGCAAGATATACAGCGACCGGAATCTGATTGTCAATTTTGGTTTCGACGAAGGTCAACAAAAGATATACCTCTATACAAATTCTTATCTCAATAGGGAAGAAGCTAATGCGGAAGTTAAGAAACTCAATGCAACAGGAATACATAGAGCGGATTTGTTTAAATACAAGCCATGAGTCGATTTTTGATTCGGTAGGAGTGGGCGTGAATAGAGAACAGAGAACAGTGAACAGATGATAGTTTAGTAGGCTGACAAAATAAGCCTTGACGTTTTCCAAATTTCGATTGTTTTTAATTACAGGTGTAAGAGTAGTTCGGAAGAATCACTGATGGCTAATGAATTATATTGTATATTTGAACAGCTGAAAGAAAACTAGCTGATCTTCGTTCTTCAATAAAATCAGACCATGCACACTTTATAAAAATAAAACCAGATTACAAATCAAACGATCAAATCAAAACCCAATGAAGACACTTAAGATATTTGGACTCCTGAGTCTGATGATCATGCTGTTAACGGCTTGCAAAAAAGATGAGTCAACCCAAAATGATGAACTTATTCTGGGAACCTGGATCAATACCCTGATTAACGATCAGCCTGTATTAACCGATGACACTTTTGTGATGGAATTAAAAGCAGATAAAACGGAGATGTATGCCGTTGGATTTCAACTGGATGAAAATAATTTCCGATGGGAAGAGAACAACACCTACACCTATACCATCAATGATGACGTGATCGCCATAAATGGCAAAGATGTGCTGGGTAAATCCTATTATATGGAGTTTCAAATCGTATTACTGGATGCTACTACCCTAAAATATACGGTGCCCGTATTTAAAATCGATGGAAAAAGCTTTCCCGATAACAATACTTACACTTGCAGCAAAGTAACTGTAGATCTGAGTAATCAGTTTACCGGTGTTTGGTATGGCCGCAGCACAACACCCGGAACTGCAGATACCGCCTTCCATTTTTGGGAATATTTTGCCGATGGCAACTACAATTATTACTATCAGGATGAAAGTGGCAATTGGATAAAGAAATCCGACAACGAAGGCCGCTATTTCCTTTATGGTGATTTCTTTGCCTCTAACTACAGCAACGACCTGATCAGCGGTGGCACCGGTCAGGCTTTTGAATGCTGGAATATATATACTGACGGAAATACTATGAGCTGGACCGGGCTAAGAGCGAATAACCTTGTCACTTCGTACGAGATGGAAAAGGTGGCTGCTCCGCCGATTACACAAACTAAATAACACCTAAAGCATGAAAATCAACTTAAAAATACCAACGCTTATCCTACTCATACTTAGTCTAAATGTTTTTGGACAAAGCAGTTTTAACTATGAACTTTCACTTGTGCCCGTATCTGTTCCGGATTTGCCGGGATTGCATTCCTATGCTTTTGCCCAGCACGAAGGGAAATGGTTAATCATCGGAGGCCGTAAAGACGGACTTCACGCCAGGCAGCCTTTTAATGCATTTCCGGCCTCAGAAAATAATACAGATATCTTTGTGGTGGATATAGCCAACGCCCAATTCTGGTCATCCTCTGTTGATGCTTTGCCCACCAGTATCAAGGAGCAATTGCAGTCGACCAATATGAATTTTCACCAGGAAAAGGATACGCTTTACATTATTGGTGGCTATGGATATTCTGAAAGTTCAAACAACCATATTACTTTTCCTCATTTAACGACTATAAATGTTCCTGAACTCATCAGCGCCATTCAAGATAATCAAGCTATTACGCCCTTTTTCAAGCAAATTCAGGACGATATTTTTGCTGTTACAGGCGGACATTTAGAAAAACTGAACAGCCTGTTTTATTTAGTTGGCGGCCATCGATTCGACGGCAGGTATAATCCCATGGGTAATCCAACCTATATCCAGGAATACACGAATCAAATCAGAAAATTTACCGTCGACAATTCAGGGGATCAATTGAGTTATGGGGATTACACAGCAATTACTGATCCTGTACATTTAAGAAGAAGAGACTATAACCTTTTACCTCAAATATTTCCTGATGGCGAACAAGGTTTTACTATTTCTTCGGGTGTTTTTCAGATTAATGTGGATTTGCCTTTTCTTTATCCGGTTGACATAACAGCCAGCGACTATACTCCCATAACCACTTTCAATCAATACCTGAGCAATTATCACAGTGCTGTAGCCTGCCTGTACGATAGCATCGATAACAGGATGCACTCCCTATTCTTCGGTGGAATGAGTCAATATTATTACCAAAACGGCAATCTGATACAGGATGATTTGGTGCCTTTTGTCAGCACAATTAGCCGCCTAACGCGAGATGCCGACGGAAATCTAACTGAGGTTCAACTTCCGATTGAAATGCCAGCCTTAAAGGGCGCCAGCGCAGAGTTTATAACCAATTTGGCTTTGCCTCATTACACCAATGAAGTACTGAAGCTCAGCGAAATAAATGAAGACAGTATGATGATCGGTCATATTTATGGTGGTATCAGCAGTAATATGCTTAATCCTTTTGCCAATAATCAGACAAACCTTACGAGTGCCGACAATACCATTTATGAAGTCTGGCTTTCCGCTAATCCTGTTTCAATCAATGAGTTTGAAATTGATGGGAAGAACCCGTTTGATGTTGCCGTTTTTCCCAATCCGTTTAAAAATGAGTTTTTTGTTACACTCAATCTAAACAACGAAGCAAGCGTAAGTTATCTTGTTACCAATAGTTTAGGTGAAATAATACTCGAATCTGACACGGAAATATTTTCCAAAGGCGAAAAAACTATCCCTGTTAAGTTCAGAAGGAAAAACAAACCAGAACAACTCTTTTTGACCGTGATTTTTGATGATAAATATTATGTGACAAAGAAACTTTTGAGGGAGTAGGTTGATGGGTTTATGGGTTTATGGGTTCAAGGGTTTATGAGTTGATGGGTTCATGAGTTCAAGGGTTTATGAGTTTATGGGTTGATGAGTTCACGAGTTGATTTATAATGAGTTAAGAGGCATAAAATATGAGATTTTGAAAGCACAAGCTGAGAATAGTCTAACAGTTAGATTTCACAGGCCTGATCCTGCGCTGCAATGGATTGTGAAGCAATTTGAATCGATCAGATATGATGATTCAAACCAATTGCTTTCTGATAAATTTATTCCGCGTCCCGATGCGGCGCTGGTCTTTCATTTCAAGAATATTCCAGAAGTAATTATGCCGATTGAGGCAAAACTAAAACCCTTTTTTGTTGCCCCTGTTGTTTCACTTCCTAATCAGATGCAGATAGCGGGTGCAATTGATGGTTTTATCGTGATATGCAAAGCCAGTGTGCTTTCTAAAATCTTTGGTCTTGACATGCTTGAAAAATCGCAGATGATCGTGGATTTACCTCTTGAAATATTTGCTCCATTATGGAAAAAACTGAATAAGATTGCAACAGATGAAGGCCGGATTGATTGTTTTTCAAATTTCATTCAAAACTATGCTAATGAGGGTTATAAGTATGATATTGTAGATATAATTTACAATAATATTGCTGAAAATATTACCGAATTTAAGCTGGAGGCAATTCACAGTAATCACTTTCAATCGATAAGCACCTTGCAAAGGAATTTTAACAAACGGGTAGGGGTGAGCATGAAAAGGCTTATGAGAATTTCCAGGGTCAATTATATTTTCAACGCGATGATCAACCTCCCAGGTTTTGATGCTCAAAAAATGATGTTTGACGGCAACTATTACGACCAGTCACATTTTATCAAAGATTTCAAAGAGTTAACTGGTGAAACTCCCAAGCAATTTTTTCACCATAATTCCGATCTTTGTAGAATCCTCTCAGGTGTTTTTAAAGCAGATGTTTCGGTAATATAATTGAAAAAAAAATGCGGTTTTTTTACAATTAAACCATTTATTGCTTGTGGTATCTTTATACACTTTAACCTACAAGATTAAAGTTATGAAAACAAGCATCCAATTATTATACTGCTTAGCAGTAATTTTCCTGATTTCGTGTAATAACAATGAACAAAGCACTGAAAAAACAGAAGCAGAGTCATTTGTGGAAGAGGTTGAAAAGCTGCCCGAAAGCACAACGGTAAGCAAGCAGCTTTTCGAAATCGAATCAGCCTACATTAAATTCGTAAACCATGCCGCAGGACAGGAATTGTACAGAGAATGGCGCTTCGACAATTACGGAGAACGACAGGCCGAAGAAAACTACCTGATCATCATGGGACAAAAATCAGGCGACAAATCTGTGGTTCTGGATGGTTATAAATACCAATGGAGTTTTGATGCCAGCGAAGGCCGCAAAATGAAATTTTCTCAAACAGTAACTGATTACGAAAAGGTTTCACAGAGAGACATCGAACGCTATGGCATCGTGAAACATGGCTATGAAGCATTTATGGGCAAAAGCTGCCTGAAAGTCAGCATTGAAAAACCCTCCAAAGCAACCATTTGGGTTTGGAACAGTATCCCATTGAAAACCGAAGCCGTTTTTGCAGGCCAAAAAGTGCTGATGGAAGCTGTGGAAATAAATTTGGGAGATATAGACGAGACCTTCTTTAAACTTCCCGGCGATGTTAGTTTCCCGGAAATTATTTAGCACATGTCAAACTATTGTGGCGGCTGCTTCAATATGTTCGGGATCAAGCCTGCCTGTGGGGCAGGCAGTGTGTGTAAATAATTTAAACCACGCCAAACTAAAGTATGCGAGGTTTTGCAATTTTTGCTGCAATATCGAAAGTGGATATTTTCATAACAGTATGAGATGTATCGTCCTGATCATGTTTCTGGCTGTTTTTGGAATCCAATCCTCTTTAGCACAAACTAGCCCTGAGAAAGTTGTCCTTAGCAGTAATGGAGTGGAAATGTTGCCATACAAAACAGGGAGTTGCGCCACAGAGGAATTTTACGATCAGGGATTCATAAACACACTCCCAAAACATACTGTTAACTTGTATGAAGAGAAATTTGATCAACTTATTTCGGCATTTAAACAACATCATGTGCTGAATCCGCCCACAGGTTTTGAAGCAAAATTTCAAAAAAGGATGGCAACCATCACTAAACCCTCAAAACCTGCTTTCTTTTTCCCTAAGGATGACCCTAAAACAACAGGGTGGATTGAAGTTTATTTTTCGCCCTATTATCTGGAGAATGGCAATCCAACGGTAAATTGGAAATTTTCGACTTTTTTTCAAATCTACCTTAATAACCCTTATGTAATAGCCGGAACTCCATTGATGGCAGACATCTACACCTGTCCGCAACAAGTTGATAATTTTCATGGCCATGCAGTCTATGCTACAAACCGGGAAGAAGTCACCATTATTAATTTCTCCGGCCAACCGCTTTTTATACCAGTTTCGCAGGAGAACTTTATCCATGTTGTTATGGCTTATTGGGAACAAAATATTAGTGAGGAAAAGGCTGAAAAGACTGATTATATGGCTAATACAAATGACGAAATAAAAAGCGTGGAAAAACAAAGGCAAAAACAGGATTTCGAACATACCTACAACGAATTGCTAAAATATGATAAAAAGGCAGCCGCGGACTTAAAAAAAACCTATGACGAAATCGTAGCGTTGAATCTGAGCGAAACCCATGATGAAACAGTATTTGATAATGCAGCTTCGTTTGCGCAATCGCAGATTATTAGTCTCAAAGAAGAACTTGCAGCAATGAGCCCGGCAGAACGCGCAAGGCAGGGAATATATGATGTAAACGCCTTTGAAATGTTTAACAATGTTTCCGGATTGATGCCTGAAAGCCATAAAGCCGTTGGTGATGCTTTGGTCAGGATTAATCCGGATTTGGTCGATGCGTCTCCTGAAAAAATACAACTGCTAAGTATCCATTGGAATTTGCTTGATGAAGCATTTGATAAGCCGCGAAGCTCTACCGTGAGTGAGGATTCAGGATTTATAACGGACAATAAACTCTTGTCAATCTATTCGGATAGCGAATTCTGGAAAAAGCTATTTCAAACAGTACAAAAATAAAATCAACTCTAATTAAAAAGAATAAACCAATGAAAAACAGACTCTTAACCTTGACATGGATTTGTATTTTATGCCTGTCAAATTCAATTTTTGGCCAGGACAGTAAAACAGGCAAGCTTGTTTCGCAGTCCAAATACGACTTTGTTCCGGGCGATCAGATCATTCTATACGAAGACTTTTCGCAGGATAATATTGGAGATATGCCGGCACTTTGGGTCAGCAGCGGAAGTGGTGAGGTTAAAACCATAAACATCGCCGATGGAAAATGGTTACACATGAATGGCGAAGATGCCGTGTATGCTTACACCAAAGACATTGCCTTTCCTGAAAACTTCATCATGGAATTCGATTTTATTCCGGATGCTGATTACGGAGATGGAACAATTTTAACTTTCTACCAGGATACTGAAAACAGGGAACTCAATGACGATAACTTTCCCGGAAGCGGTGGGCTGCATTTGGTAATAGGAAGTGAAAACTGGGAAACCAAGGGCTATGATATTGAAAATGATGAATGGCTTGTTGGGATGGGCAGAAAAGCACCCGTTGAGAGAGAAGAAGTTAATCACATTATTATTTGGGTTCAAAAACGCCGGGTGCGGATTTACCATAAAGGCGAAAAAGCCTTGGATATGGGCACCAATTTTTACACCGGAACACAGTTCAATCGCCTTAGATTTTCGGGCTGGGACAGGGCAAGCTTACCTTACATCAGCAATATAAAAATTACCACAGCATCACCAGATACACGAAGTAAATTATTGACCGAAGGCAAGCTCATCTCATACGGTATCTATTTCGACTCAGGCAAGGCTGTGGTTAAGCCCGAATCATACGCTTCTATCAAAGAAATAGCCAATGTAATGAACGAAAATCCAGAACTAAAGATTGCCATAACAGGACACACCGACAGCGACGGAAACGATGTCTCGAACCTTGATCTTTCCAAACGCAGGGCCAAAAGTGTTAAGGATTACCTTGTCGATCAATTTAAAATAGATGCTTCCCGCATCGAAACAGATGGCAAAGGCGAAAGCATGCCGATAGATTCAAATGCTACACCTTTCGGAAAAGCCAAAAACCGCAGGGTGGAATTTGAGAAACGCTAAAAAATACACGTTATGAAAAATCTATTTAAGGGATTATCAATTTTAGGTTTAATCATCTGTTCAGTAGCCTACGGGCAAACCATTCCACGTTCGGAACAGGAAATTCCTGTTTTTCCCGGAGCAGAACGCAATCTGCCGGAACAAAAACAGGCACTGAAAGATTATCTGGAAACACACGAAGGAGAACCTATTCGTGATATACGATTAAGTGTTTATACCGCAAAGGTTGAACCTAGTAAAGTTTGTCGCTTTTATATTGAAAAACTGGGCGCTAAGGAGGGTTTTCCGGAATATGATGATGGAGTGAACACCAAGCCCTGGTACGAAGTGAGTTATTTTTCAGAGCGCGATTTCGAGGAGCAATGGGAGTTTGATACCAAAATTTGGGATGGTAAATGGTTAAAAACCGCTGTAGCGAAACGAAAACAATGGGAACCCGGAAAATGGTTAGCATCAGCAATTTTTGAATGGACTGTTCTGCTAGACAATGGTGATATAAAACGCTTTTCGATCGACATTATAGACGACAGTTATGATACAAGAGCAAGAATAATTTCGGATAAGACAATACTGACCATTGTAAGCCGAATAGAAAAGTCAGAAGAAAACCAGGATGAAGAAGAGGATGACCGGTTGGATGAAGCCTATGAACAAAAAATAGCTTCATTGTCCGGCAATCCTCCTACAGCTCAAAGTCTGGGTATTCCTTTTTATCCGGGATGGAATTTCAGACCCGAGCTATCTGCAGGCATGTCCTTAAATGAAGACTATGAATACTTTGTCTTCACAACATCAGACGGTGCAAAAAAGGTTGCAGCTTTTTATGAGCAAAAGCTGAACAAGAAAGCTTTTGACAGTGGATTTGGTTATATCCTGGCGCTTAAAGGAGCCTTACCTGTTCCGGATGAAGGTTTGACAATCCAGGAAAATACCATGGTTGATGGCCATGCTGAAACTGTAATTACCATACAGAAAGAAAGATGATCGGGATTTGATTATTTAATTCATTAACTATTTAGTATCCGAACATAAAGTGAGTGTTTAGTTCATAATGTTCGCGTTCGAGCCTGCCTGGCCGTCAGCGGAAGGACTCGGGTATTCGTACAAAATATTGAAGCTCTACAAATAGGCTAAAGGCATTTTGGGACTACTCTTTAGGTGCAGTAAAAATTTAAGTTATGGTAAACTGTTGTAATGAACGAATATCGTTGCATACGATAAAATTGTTTCGTCCAATTTCGAAAAGGCTGTACCAGCAATGAAAAGTTAGTCTTTATTTTTCAGATAAATAATTATTACTTTTGAGGCAGTACGAAATTGATAAATACAGATGAAAGATCGTATTGACGAACAACTCCATTCCCGAAATATCAAACCAACGGCCATGCGTGAGTTGGTTTTGAAAGTATTGACCGACCAGAAAACAGCCATAAGTTTACCGGAACTGGAACTTAAATTTGAAAAAGCAGACAAAGCCACCTTGTATCGTACACTAAAAACTTTTGAAGAAAACAAACTCATTCATAGTATAAACGATGGTACAGCTTCTGTAAAGTATGCCTTATGCCGGGAAAGCTGTGAATGTTATCCCGAAGACCTTCACGTTCATTTTTTATGCACCGTATGTGAGCACACCTATTGTCTTAACGATATTCCGGTTCCTAAAATTAATCTTCCTGCAAAATTTAGACTTGAAAATGTGAACATGGTGGTGAAAGGAGTTTGCTCCAATTGCTACACATAAACTTTGCAACCTGGTTGCATCAGCATTTTTATATCTTTGCCATTATTCTATTGATTGATTTTTAAGTTTGTATTTGGTGAATTTGAAAGGACAACATTTAGGAAGGCTATTTACTTTTTTGGCAGGGCTGATTATTTTGGCTCATGCGGTTGTGCCGCATCACCATCATTATGAGCCGACCCATGCTTCAGTGCAGGAATCAAGCTGTGAAAACCATACCCATGAGAAAAGCAGTGAAGATCCTTTTGCTCATTGTCATGCATTTAATGTTTTAATAGCTGAAAGGACACTGATTTCGTCTTTAAATCAATTTTTTTCTGACTTTTTCATTTTTTACTTAGCCGGAATCAATGTTGAACTTGTGACTCCTTCTGTCAAAAATATTTCTGCTATAATATTTGGCTATCCTGTTGCTTTCATAGAACAATACCTTTCCTTTGCTCAATCACTCAGAGCTCCTCCCTTAGTTTAAATTGGCAATTTTCAAGATATCATATCCATCACAGTTTTTAACTGAGTGTGATATCATTTTTATTGGTTGATTTTTAACAATTTAAACAGCATTTGAAATGAATTTAAGGATAATAATTATTGCAATCTTTGCAATAATGCTGGCTGCCTGTAACCAGCAAAACAAAACAGAGGCCTTGTTACCAGCCGAACACGAAGACTATAAATTTCAATATACAGCTTACAGCAACGATTTTGAACTTTTTGCCGAGGCTGATGTGTTTGTCGTAGGCGAAACGGCAAATGTTTTGTCCCATTTTTCGCTGTTACCCGATTTTAAAGCACTTGAAAGCGGGAGCATTAAACTGGTTTTATCCGTGAATGGAAAAGAAACCAGTCAAACACTTGAAAAACCTACAAGAAAAGGGATTTACAGTTTTGATATCAAACCTGAAACTTCCGGCACAGGGTCGCTCACATTTGAAATAAACAACGAAAATGGAAGTTTTGAAGTTTCGGTGCCACAGGTAACAGTTTTTACGGAACAACAGCGAGCTCATGAAGCAGCTGCAGCAGAGGATGTGCAGAGGACAAATACTACTGTATTTACTAAAGAACAATCCTGGAAAATTGATTTCTCTACAGGCTATCCTATAATTGGCCCTTTTGGCGAGGTAATTAAAACCACAGCGATTGTGCAAGCATCTCAGGGCAGCGAGCTTGTGGTTTCGGCTCGAACCGCCGGAATCGTTCATATTTCTAACAACAGCCTGCTTGAAGGTAAAGAAGTTACAAACGGTCAGTCGCTATGCACAATAACAGGCAGCAATATGGCTGAAAACAATATCTCTGTCAGATTTGCCGAGGCACAAAACAATTTCGAAAGGGCGAAGGCTGATTACGAAAGGTCACAGGAGCTGGCAAAAGACAAAATTGTGTCGGACAAGGATTTAATGGCAGCTAAAAATCACTTTGAAAACAGCAAAGCCAACTACCAAAACCTGAACAAGAATTTTAGCTCTGACGGGCAAATCGTTAAAAGCCCGATGCGTGGATTTTTGAAACAGGTCTTTGTAAAAAACGGGACCTATGTTGAAGCCGGACAGGCAATATTAACAGTTTCGCAAAACCGCACACTGACGCTTACTGCTGATTTGCCATTGAAATATGCTTCCGCGCTTGGCACCATTCAATCGGCGAATATCCGGACACCGCACGATAACCAAACTTACACTTTCGACCAGCTAAATGGCAAGGTGCTGGCTTATGGCAAATCAGCCGAAGCAGGTAGTTATTTAGTTCCCATTACCCTGCAAATTGATAATATCCATAACTTCATTCCAGGCAGTTTTGTTGAGGTTTATCTAAAAACACTCAGCAATGCAGAAGCACTTACGATTCCAGTTTCAGCACTTCTCGAAGAACAAGGCAGTTTTTTTGTTTGGGTTCAGGTCACCCCTGAATTATTTGAAAAACGCCTAATTTCTAAAGGCAAAACCGACGGTGTTCAAATAGAAATTGTGAAAGGACTTCACACGAACGAACGAATTGTAACCCTTGGCTCCATGATGATTAAACTGGCTCAGGCCACCGGAACTTTGGATGCGCATTCAGGTCACGTCCATTAAATATTGAATTTTAAATGATAAAGCAATGAAAAAGGACAATATTATGCGCGAAGGAAGTTTTGAGTTTGCACTGAAAATAATTGAATTGTATAGGCAAATGATCGAACAAAAGGAATTTGTTTTGTCGAAACAAATACTTCGAAGCGGAACGAGCATAGGTGCTAATATTGAAGTAGCTTCAGCCGGATATTCTAAAAAAGATTATGCTGCAAAAATATCAACTGCATCCAAAGAAGCCCGGGAAACACGCTACTGGCTCAGATCAATTGATAAAAGCCAAATTGCAAAAGCTAACGTTAAAAAATACCTTGATGAGATTGAGCCTGGTGTGAATATTCTTACCGCGATTGTAAAGAGTCCGCAGGCCAATTAATTCAATATTCAGAATTCAAAATTTAAAATTTCAAAAGTGTTAAATAAATTAATCAGATTTTCGCTGAACAACAAATATTTGATTTTGCTCAGTTCAGTAATTCTGGTGGTTTTTGGAACAAGAACCGCCACAAATATGGATATTGATGTGTTTCCCGACTTAACCGCTCCAACGGTGGTGGTTATGACCGATGCACATGGAATGGCCTCTGAAGAAGTGGAACGGCTTGTAACCTATCCTATCGAATCGGCTGTAAATGGCGCTACTGATGTTCGCCGCGTACGTTCGTCATCAGCACAAGGCTATTCATTTGTGTGGGTTGAGTTTGACTGGGGAACCGATATTTTTAAAGCGCGACAGATTGTTAGCGAGAAGCTCATCAGCGTTTCATCACAAATGCCATTGGGTGTCGGACAGCCAGTACTGGCTCCGCAATCAAGTGTGATGGGGGAGATATTTTTTGTTGGAATGCAGTCGGACAGTACCAGTATGATGGAACTGCGAACGATGGCAGAATGGGACGTAAAACCTTTGATATTGGCCACAGGCGGCGTGTCGCAGGTAACCATCATCGGTGGCGATTACAAGCAGTATCAGGTTTTGGCCGATCCACAAAAAATGAAATATTTTAATGTTTCGATGAATGAATTAGCCGCAGTTTGTAAGGGCATTAGCCAAAATTCAACCGGCAGTGTTGTTAGGCAGTTTGGCAATGAATATGTGGTGCGTGGCATTGCCCGTACTTCAGAAACAGAGGAGCTCGGAAATACTTTCGTGAAAATGGTCAACGGCAAACCGATAAGAGTTGCTGATATGGCCGAGGTGATAATCGGAAGTGCACCCAAAATGGGCTACGCTTCGGGCAATGCCAAACCTGCCGTAATCATTTCAATATCAAAACAGCCCAATGTCAACACACTCGAAGTAACGCAGCAGATTGAAAAAAACCTGGAAGACTTGAAAAAAACTTTTCCACCCGATGTGGTAATCAATACAAAAATCTTCAGACAGGCTGATTTTATTGAGACTTCTGTAAAAAATGTACAAAATGCACTCATCGAGGGAGGAATCTTCGTGATACTCATTTTGTTTCTTTTCCTGGGAAGTTTTCGAACAACGCTCATATCGCTGCTTGCCATACCCTTGTCGCTGCTAAGTGCCATTCTGGTATTGAAGGGATTGGGAATGACAATCAACACCATGAGTTTGGGAGGAATGGCCATTGCCATTGGTTCGCTGGTTGACGATGCCATTATCGATGTTGAAAATGTGTATAAAAGGCTAAGGCAAAATCGCTTGCTGCCCGAAGGGGAAAGGCTTTCATCCTTTACTGTTGTTTATGAGGCCTCCATAGAAATCAGGGCGTCCATTTTCAATGCTACACTAATCATTATGGTTGCATTTCTTCCGCTTTTCTTTCTTTCAGGAATGGAAGGGAGAATGCTACAACCGCTGGGGATCGCTTTTATCGTTTCGCTATTTATGTCGCTTGTGGTAGCAATGACACTGACCCCACTTTTGTCGAAAATGTTGCTTTCGAATGACAAATACCTATTAAAAAACGAAAAGGAGAAGTGGCTGGTACGCAATCTCACCAAAAAATATGAGCAATCGCTGGTTTGGGCCTTGCAACACAAAAAAGCTGTCTTGATCCCGATATTGGGTTTGTTTCTGGTTTCATTATTTGTGTTTTCAAATTTTGGACGAAGCTTTTTACCGGAATTTAACGAAGGTGCTTTAACACTGTCAGTTGTCACAAAACCAGGCGCTTCACTCGAGGAAAGTAACCAGCTTGGTAAGCTTGTAGAGGTTGAACTGCTCGCAATCCCGGAGGTTATTAGCACAGCACGCCGAACAGGAAGGGGCGAACTTGACGAACATTCGCAAACCACCAATAGTGCCGAAATCGATGTTAATTATAAGCTGGACAAACGAAGTCAGCCTGAATTTATGTCAGATGTTCGGGAAACACTGGCGCGTATTCCTGGAATTGCCTTCACAGTTGGGCAACCGCTGGGGCACCGCATCGACCATATGCTTTCCGGAACAAGAGCCAACATCGCTATCAAATTGTTTGGCACTGACCTGAATAGCATGTTTGCCACCGGCAACGAAATTAAAAGTGTCATAATAGATATCGAAGGGCTTGTTGATGTAAATGTTGACCAGCAAATAGAGATTCCCCAGATTCAAATCAGGGCCAACAGAAACCTGCTTGCACAGTATGGCATTAGCATCGAGGATTTTAATGCGTTTGTGGAACTGTCGTTTGGGAGCGAAAAGCTGGCAGATATTTATGAAGGGCAGCGCAGTTTCGATTTGGTGCTTAGGCTTAACAAAGACTATACACAAACCATCGATGGGATAAAAACTGCCTTGATCGACACCTATGATGGCAAGAAAGTGCCGCTGGAACAGGTTGCCGAAATTGTTTCAGTGGCCGGACCAAGTTCCATCAGCAGGGAAAACGTGCAGCGTAAAATTGTCATTTCGGCCAACGTCGCCGAACGCGATTTAAGAAGCGTCGTTCAGGAAATTCAAGCCAATGTCGATCAAAAGATTTCCCTGCCCGAAGGCTACAGAATCGAATATGGTGGTCAGTTTGAAAGTGAAGCAAAGGCGTCGAAAACGCTTTTATTCACGTCGATAATGGCTATCATCATCATTTTTCTCTTGCTTTATCAGGAATTCAAAAACTTTAAACTGGCCGGCATTATTTTGCTCAACCTGCCGCTGGCATTGATTGGTGGCGTGTTTGCCATTTGGGTAACATCGGGCATTTTAAGTATTCCTGCTATAATCGGCTTTATAACCTTGTTCGGCATTGCCACACGGAATGGTATTTTGCTTATTTCAAATTATCAGCGCTTGGGGCTACAAGGCATCCCCTTGCTCGAAACAGTAACACGAGGATCATCAGACCGCTTGAATGCCATCCTGATGACAGCGCTAACCGCCGCTTTGGCACTCATCCCACTTGCATTTCGCGGAAATCTTTCGGGCAACGAAATTCAAAGCCCTATGGCCCAAGTGATTTTAGGTGGATTGCTAACCTCTACCATCCTCAATATTTATATTGTACCAATTGTTTACAGTATTTTAAATTCCCGTGGAAATATTAAAACTAAAAAAGAATGAAAAAAATAATCCTGTTCAATTTGCTGCTGTTGATGGTGTTAGGGCTTCAGGCTCAAAACTCAATTGAAGTTGTAATAGCAGAAATTGAAAAAAACAATACTACACTGATGGCCTTAAAAAAGAGGTCTGAAGCTGAAACTATCGGGAATAAAAGTGGCATAACCATTCCAGATCCTGAAGCTGAGTTTAACTATTTATGGGGAAGCCCGGGCAATATTGGGAACCGAACCGATTTCAGTATTAAACAAAGTATGGATTTCCCGACAGCTTATCGGTTTAAAAATCAGATTTCAGATTTGAAGAATGAACAAGTCCTGCTTGAATACCAAAAAGCATTGTATGCCATTCGATTACAGGCTAAAAAGCTTTGTTTCGATGTGATTTATTACAATGCATTAATCGAAGAATTAACTAGAAGAGAAAGCCATGCCCGGCAGATTGCGCAGTCGTATCAAACAAAATTCGATACAGGCGAAACCAATATTCTGGAGTATAACAAAGCACAGCTGAACTTATTGAATGCAAGCAAAACGCTTGAATCAAAAGAAGTTGAGCTTAATGCGCAATTGGCTGAACTTAGCCGCTTAAATGGCGGAATTAAGATTGAAATGAATGAAAAGAAGTTTCAGCCTGTAATGCTTGCGTCCGGTTTCGATCAGTGGATATTACAGGCCGAACAGCAAAACCCGATGCTCGCCTGGATTAAAAAGGAAATCGAAATTAGCCGGAAACAGGAAAGCTTAAATAAAGCTATGGGATTTCCCAAACTTCAGGCCGGATACATGAGCGAATCGCTTGTGGGTGAGCAATTTCAAGGTGTTACATTCGGTCTGAGCATTCCGCTATGGGAAAACAAGAATCGGGTGAAATATGCAAAAGCCAACTCATTGGCTCTTGAAAGTTTGGCGACAGATAATAAGTTGCAGTTTTACACTCAATTGAAAGCACTATATAACAAAGCGGCAGATTTACAGCAAAATGTGGCAGGTTACCGCGAGGGTCTTAGCCAGTATTACAACACAGCATTTTTGAAAACGGCACTCGACAAAGGAGAAATTTCATTGATTAATTACATCAACGAATTTTCGTTTTATTACGAAAGTATCAACAATTTGTTAGTCACCGAACGCGAGCTGAGCAAGTTGAATGCAGAGCTGAATCAGTTTACAAAATAACCACATAAAAGAGCAACAATGAACAGCTCAGTATATCATATCAGTAAAATGGATTGCCCCTCCGAAGAGAACCTTATCCGCATGAAGTTGGATGGTGTTGAGGGGATCCGACAACTTGATTTTGACATTGAAAACCGGAGTATGAATGTTTTTTGTTTCTGAAAAAACACAAAATTAATACGTGTAATTTAATATTTATTTGCACGTGCATGGAAAATGCAATATCTTTGTACGTGTAATTAAATCTTCAAAAAGACGTGTCATGAATACAAAACTTACATTAACCATAGAGCAGTCTTTAATTGAAAAGGCCAAGCAGTATGCAAAAAATGAAGGGAGAAGCCTCTCTGATATCGTAGAAAATTACTTTAAAGTGATCATAAAGGAGGAAAAAACCAGGGTAACAGTTTCAACACCAATTGCTTCTTCCCTTAGAGGTTCGTTCAAGGCTCCCAAAGATTTTGAGTATAAAAAGGCGTTATCAAAGGGATTATCTAAAAAATACTTGCAAAATGGATAAAGTACTGATTGACACAGATGTTATTTTGGATTTCTTTTTTGACAGGCAACCTTTTGCTGAATATGCTGCTCAGGTGATGGGCTTATGCGAGGCCGGAAAAATAAAAGGATATGCCAGTCCGGTGATTTATAGTAATGTTTATTATCTGTTACGCCAAACTGCAAGTCATGAAAAAGTGATTGATAAGCTTAAACAACTGTTAATGATTACGGATGTTCTGCTAATGGATAAAGAAGTGGTGAGTGAGGCGCTTAATTCCGGATTTAAAGATTTTGAAGATAGTTTACAAAATTTTGCTGCGATGAAACATGGTGAAATTGATGTAATTCTGACAAGAAATGTAAAGGATTTTAGTAAAAGTGAAATTGGTGTATTGACCCCGGAATCGTATATTAAGTCAATTATCGCCAACACATAAACTTACTAATAAAAAGTAATGCAGAAATCCACATACAATGTCCCGGAAATGGATTGCCCCTCCGAAGAGAACCTTATCCGCATGAAGTTGGATGGTGTTGAGGGGATCCGACAGCTGGATTTTGACATTGAAAACCGCAAACTTTCTGTCTTTCATTTCGGTAATGAATCAGAAATCACAGAGCGACTGCAAAGTCTCAAACTTGGGTCAAAACTGGTGGAAACAGAAAAAGCTGATGAGTCAAAGCTCGATAACGAAAGCACTGCCGGTCAATCCAAGTTATTGTGGACCGTGCTGCTAATAAATTTTGTTTTTTTTGTTGTTGAAATGACTACCGGTTTAATATCACGCTCCATGGGATTGGTTGCCGATTCGCTGGATATGCTGGCTGATGCCGCTGTTTACGGAATGAGCTTGTGGGCTGTGGGTGCTGCAGTTGCCCGTAAGAAGAAAGTGGCCACGCTAAGCGGATATTTTCAGTTGGCGCTTGCTGCAATTGGTTTGATAGAAGTTATCCGAAGGTTTATCGGGATGGAAGAAATTCCGGATTTCCGCATTATGATTGGCGTGTCTGTATTGGCCCTTATTGCTAATTCCGTTTGTCTTTACCTGCTTCAAAAGTCGAAAAGCAAGGAAGCCCACATGAAAGCCAGCATGATTTTTACCTCCAACGATGTCATCATTAATTCGGGTGTAATTGTTGCAGGAATTTTAGTTATGCTCACCCAATCTAAATACCCCGATTTGATTGTTGGAGCTATTGTGTTTTTGGTTGTGGTAAGAGGGGCTGTCAGGATTTTAAAATTAGGGAAATAGACCTATTTATCGCCCATTCATATGCGACAACCAAAATCTTCGCAGACGCTTTTGCCCTGCACATTGATTTGAAAAAGACAGGTCAGAAATTGCCAAACACTTGAAAAAATTATTTGATTCGGGCGAGCTGAATGAAGAAGTGGTAGGTGCAATTTATGCACACACCACTCAACATGGTGCAATAGAAGGAAAAACACAAAACAAAGAACTAAAAGAAAAAAGATAATCAATGGTAGATGAACACTTATCCATAGCTGTGGCTGATGCAGGGCAAAATGCAAGCGTTGTGCTGATTGTAAAATTAATTGTTAAAAAAGACTTAAAAAGATTAAAATAGTTGATCATTAGAACATTCTGTATAGATTTGTGTTTTAAGTAGTGATGAAAAAAGTTTTCTCCATAGTATTAGCGATTATTCTGTTGTCAAGTCACATGAGTTGGACAATGGGTACGCATTTCTGCGGAGATGAAGCCATAGTGACAAAGATAATGTTGGGCGAAACTCATCTGGATTGTGGGATGATGGTAATGGAAGAACCTTGCAATGATTCTGAAAATTCCGGTGAAAATGGGCTTTGCCTTAATAAAGTTCCTTGCTGCGAAAATGAATACCAAGTCTTTCAGCTAACCAATGAATTTGTAAAAGATGCTGCTCAACCTTTTTTTAATATTGAATTTGCAGTTGCATATGTTTATAATGCACTGAAATTAAACTTCCTGCAAAGTTCAACTCATCAGTTTTATACGGTAAGCAATCCTCCGCCTCTCGAAAAAGACATTCAGGTGCTTTTTCAGACTTTCCTGCTTTGATTTTAAAATGAATAATTAGTTCCAGGCTGCTTTTGCAGTTCGGAAGTTGGTGCATTGTGCTCCAATATTTAATTATTTTTCAATTTAAAATCATGCCATTATGCTCAATAAAATCATTAAATATTTCCTGGAGAATAAGTTGGTGACTGTACTTGTTCTCGTGGGATTGGTAACATGGGGTATTGTTACCTCACCATTTGGATGGCAAATGGGCGCGTTGCCTTCTGATCCGGTTCCGGTGGATGCCATTCCTGATATCGGTGAAAACCAGCAAATCGTTTTTACCGAATGGATGGGCCGTTCGCCGCAGGATATTGAGGACCAAATTTCGTATCCGCTAACCACTTATCTGCTGGGAATCCCGGGTGTGCAATCCATCCGTAGTACTTCCATTTTCGGATTCTCGAGCATCTTTATCATTTTTGAGGAGGATATAGAGTTTTACTGGTCGCGATCCCGGATATTGGAGAAGCTGGCTTCGTTACCATCCGACTTGTTACCCGAAGGAGTGCAGCCGGCGCTTGGGCCCGATGCCACCGCCCTTGGCCAGGTTTACTGGTACACCATCGAAGGCCGCGACCCCGATGGGAATCCGACCGGCGGTTGGGATTTGCACGAAATACGCACTGTTCAAGACTTCTATGTGAAATACGGGCTGAATGCAACAGAAGGTGTTTCTGAGGTAGCTTCCATTGGGGGTTTTGTGCAGGAATACCAAATTGATGTTAATCCTGACGCCCTTAAAGCATACAACATTCCGCTTCACAGTGTGATGCAGGCTGTCCGGGAATCGAACAGAGACGTTGGCGCCAAAACGATCGAAATCAATCAGGCGGAATACCTGGTGCGCGGACTAGGCTACATCAAAAGTGTGGAAGATATTGAAAAAGCCGTTGTCGCTGTTCAGGAAAATGTGCCCATCCGTATTCAGGATATAGGCGTGGTAAGTTTAGGTCCTTCCACCCGGCGCGGCGCCCTGGACAAAGATGGTGCTGAAGTGGTTGGAGGTGTTGTCGTTGCCCGTTACGGAGCCAATCCATTGCAGGTTATCAATAACGTGAAGGACAAAATCAAAGAAATTTCGCCCGGACTACCCAAAAAGACTTTGGCCAATGGGGTGGTAAGCCAGTTAACAATAGTGCCATTTTACGACCGTTCAGGTCTCATTTACGAAACACTGGGAACGCTGGAAGAGGCCATTTCGCTACAAATTTTAATTGTCATACTTGTGGTCATTGTAATGGTTTACAATCTGCGGGCTTCGTTTCTAATATCCAGCTTATTGCCCATTGCCGTGCTGATGGTTTTTATTGCCATGCGCTATTTTGGCGTTGATGCTAACATTGTGGCATTATCGGGTATTGCCATTGCTATTGGGACGATGGTCGATTTGGGGGTGATTCTTTCAGAGAATATCATCAAGCATGTTGATGAAGCTTCGCCTGGACAGAAATTGATAACCACTATTTACAACGGCGCTTCCGAGGTTAGTTCTGCAATATTAACTGCGGTTTCAACTACTATCGTAAGCTTTATCCCGGTATTTACCATGCAGGCCGCCGAAGGAAAACTGTTCGGACCCCTGGCTTTTACCAAAACCTTTGCACTGATAGCAGCACTGATTGTTTCCTTGTTCATTTTGCCCATGCTCGCCCACTGGTTTTTTGGTGCAAAAATCAAAAATCAAAAAATTAGAAAATGGCTGAATATCACACTTATTCCCCTTGGAATTGCCGCCCTTTTATTCGGACAAACCTGGGGTGGATTGATGCTGCTGGCTTTTGGATTAGTTGGCGTGTTAAAAGAGTTTAGAGGAGTAAAGTTAGCCGAAGACACTGCTTCTCGCAATACCTCAATTCAACAAAAAATAAAATCATTCGCCCAATGGATTCTTGACCATGCCGAAATAATCATTGTGGTTATTGGTGTGATTTGGCTGCTGGCCAAGTACTGGCTTCCGCTGGGACCTGCCCAAAGTTTGGTGGTGAATGTGCTATTTGTTGCCTTGATGGTGACGCTCATTTTAGGGTTCTTCACAATTCTGGAGTATTTCTACAAGCCAATACTCAAATGGTGCTTAAATCATAAGGTCGCCTTCCTTCTGATTCCTACCTTCCTGATTCTTTTCGGGCTAACTACCTGGATGGGATTCAACAACATCTTTGGTTTTGTTGCCAAAGGTTTTGATACCGTTGGATGGAATGTCCGCACCACCAAAGTATGGTCCGGATTAACCCATTCCTTCCCTGCCATTGGAAAAGAATTTATGCCTTCACTCAACGAAGGAAGCTTTTTGCTGATGCCCACTTCCATGCCCCATTCAGGTTTTGAGTACAACCGAAAAGTTTTAGGTCAACTGGATATGCTAATTTCCAACATCCCTGAGGTGGAAATTACCGTGGGAAAATTAGGAAGGGTAGAATCGGCACTGGACCCGGCACCCATTTCAATGTATGAAAATGTGATTAATTACAAACCGGAATACATGCTCAATGAGCGCGGACATCGCGTGCGTTTTAAAGTGGACAGGGACGACCGGTTTATTCTTGCTTCGGGAGATACACTTTCCAACGAAAAGGCTTTGGAACGGGATGTTTTGCGTGAAGATTTAATTCCAGATAGCCGTGGAAACTATTACCGCAACTGGCGACCTGAAATCAAATCGCCTGATGATATATGGAATGAAATTGTAAAAGTGGCTAAAATTCCGGGGGTTACCTCTGCACCAAAGCTTCAGCCCATTGAAACGCGGCTGGTGATGCTGCAAACCGGCATGCGTGCCCCCATGGGAATTAAAGTATATGGCCCTGATTTGCCCACCATTGAAGCATTTGGGATGCAACTGGAAGGCATATTAAAAGAAGTACCTTCAGTAAAAGCTGAAGCGGTGTTTGCCGACAGGATTGTAGGCAAACCTTACCTGCATCTCAACATCAACCGCGATGAGATTTCGCGTTATGGGTTAACTATCGAAGATGTGCAGCAAACCATCGAAACGGCCATTGGTGGAATGAAAATTACTTCAACGGTTGAAGGCCGCGAACGTTTTCCGGTGAGGGTACGCTACCCCCGCGAACTTCGGGATAACCCTGAATCGTTAGGGAAGATTTTAATTCCAACACCAACTGGGGCACAAATACCTATCTCCCAAGTTATTGACTTTGAATACGTAAGAGGTCCACAAGCCATTAAAAGTGAGGAAACTTTTTTGGTGGGTTATGTTTTATTTGATAAAAGAGCGGGTTATTCAGAAGTAGGAGTGGTCAATGACGCGCAGCATACAATTCAAGCCCGGATTGACTCAGGGGAATTAAACGTTCCCGCAGGAATCAGCTACAAGTTTTCGGGCAGTTACGAGAACCAGATACGGGCTGAAAAGCGCCTTTCCATTATTGTTCCCCTGGTATTAGTCATTGTATTTCTGATACTTTACTTTCAATTTAAATCAGTCAGCACTTCCATGATGGTTTTTTCCGGCATTGCCATGGCCTTTAGCGGTGGTTTTATGATGATATGGCTTTATGGGCAGGGCTGGTTTGTCGATTTCTCACTATTTGGAACCAATATGCGGGAGCTTTTTCAGATGAATACCATCAACCTGAGTGTGGCGGTTTGGGTTGGCTTTATTGCGCTCTTTGGAATAGCAACCGATGATGGAGTTTTGATGGCGACTTACTTAGACCAGAGTTTTGCCCGCAACAAAACCGATAATCTGAAAGGAATCCGCAGGGCAGTTGTTGAAGCGGGCTACCGAAGGATTAAACCTGCGGCAATGACTTCTGCAACTACGATTATCGCATTGCTGCCAATTTTGACCTCAACCGGCCGAGGTGCCGACATCATGATTCCGATGGCCATCCCGGCTTTCGGGGGGATGATTTTTGCCGCCGTTACCTATTTTATCGTGCCGGTGCTTTACAGCTATCGCGAAGAGCGAAAATTAAAAAGGAGTCAGTCATGAAGAAATTAATAACTATAATAATCCTATTCCTTTCAGGGATAAGTGTTGTGCAGGCACAAACACTGGATAGCTATCTTGAAATGGCGGCCAAAAATAATCCGGGACTGCAGTCGAAATACAAGGAGTTTGAGGCAGCTCTGCAGAAAATTCCACAGGTAAATGCGCTGCCCGATCCTTCGTTTTCTTTCGGCTATTTTCTTTCGCCGGTAGAAACGCGGGTCGGTCCGCAACGTGCCAAGTTTTCTTTAAGCCAGATGTTTCCGTGGTTCGGAACGCTGGAAGCAAAAGGAGATGTCGCAGCCTTGATGGCCGAAGCCAAATACCAGTCGTTTCTGGAAGCCCGGAACAAACTGTATTTTGATGTGGCTACTGCTTATTTTCCGCTGTACGAGTTACAACAGACGCAGAAAATTGAGCGGGAAAACTTAGAAATCCTGGAATCTTATAAAACAATTGCTACCGGGAAATTTGAGAACGGCGCTTCTCCCATGGTGGATGTGCTGCGTGTGGATATCATGTTGAAAGAGGCACAAACCAGCCTCGAGATTCTGAATAAAAAGAAACACATGCTGGTTTCCACGTTCAATAATTTACTGAACCGAGACGAAAATGAAGATGTGATTGTTTCCGATATGCTCCCTGCTACGGCTGTTGAACTGGAAGCAGCAAAAGATGCATTGCTGTTGCGCAATCCGGCAATCAATGCGTTCGATTTAAAAATGAAGGCAAGCCAGGCTAATGAAATTGTGGCACAGAAACAGGGATTGCCAAATATTGGAGTTGGACTGGATTATGTAGTTGTGGGAGAATCTTCGGGCATGTCGGTTGCCGATGCCGGCAAGGATGCGCTGATGCCCATGGTTTCGGTAAGCATTCCGCTGTTCCGCAAGAAATACAAAGCGGCTGAAAAAGAAGCGCAATTTATGCAGGAAAGTTACACGCTACAGAAGGAAAATGCGCTCAATTTACTCTCTTCGGAATTTGACCGAACGCTGTTCGAAATTTCCCAACAACTTGAATTATTGAAGTTGTACCGGGCGCAGATTGCCACAACACAGCAGTCGCTTAACCTGCTGTTCAGTTCGTATGGCAATTCCGGAAAAGCGTTCGAAGAGGTGTTGCGTATGCAGCAAAAACTGCTGCAATACGAAAAACTGATGGTAAAAGCGCTTGCCCAATACCACACCGCAACAGCAAGATTGGATTATATAACTGCAAAAAATACAAACAATGAATAATACAAAAACAATTATCACAGCTATTGTCACCCTGGTTATTGGATTATTACTGGGATGGCTGATTTTCGGCGGTTCGGGTACTGAACCTGCTGCCGAACACCTGCACGATACAGAACTGGCAGAAGAAACCACCTGGACCTGCTCCATGCACCCACAGATTCGCCAATCAGAACCGGGCGATTGCCCAATATGCGGAATGGATTTAATACCGCTGGGAAATGAAAACGATAATGAAGGGCTCGATCCCAATGCTATTAGCATGTCGCCAACAGCAATGCAACTGGCAAATATTCGAACGGCAGTTGTGGGGAATATGGATCCGGTAAAAAAGGTCAGGCTGAACGGCAAAGTGCAGTCCGACGAACGCTTGGTTTACTCGCAGTCATCGCACATTCCCGGCAGGATAGAAAGCCTGATGGTAAATTTTACGGGAGAGTATGTACGTAAAGGACAGGTAATCGCGTCAATCTATTCGCCCGATTTGGTGACCGCGCAGAAAGAGCTGTTTGAAGCCCAAAAAATCAGGGAATCTCAGCCTGCACTTTTCAAGGCGGCCAAAGAGAAGCTGAAAAACTGGAAACTAACGGAGGAACAGATTCAACGGATCCTGGAATCGGAAGCAACCATTGAAACGTTTAGTATTCAGTCGGATGTTTCCGGATACATAACCGAAAAAATGGTGAATACCGGCGATTATGTCAGCCGCGGCCAGGCAATCTACAAAATTGCCGACCTGTCAAGAGTCTGGGTACTTTTTGATGTATATGAATCGGAAATGCCGTGGGTTAAACGGGGCGATGCGATTAGCTTTACCCTCACTTCATTGCCGGGTAAATCATTCGAAGGGAAAATTTCATTCCTCGATCCGGTGATCGACCCGAAAACGCGTGTGGCAAAAGCCCGGGTTGTGGTGTCAAATCAAGACCTGACACTAAAACCCGAAATGTTTGCATCGGGAGTGGTGGAAGCCCAATTATCCGGGGATAATGAAGCCGTTGTTGTGCCTAAATCCGCCGTAATGTGGACCGGAAAACGCTCGGTAGTTTACGTAAAAACAAATTCGGACCAGGGCGTGAATTTTATCATGCGGGAAGTGCTTTTGGGCCCTGCTTTAGGCGAAAGTTATATAATTGAAGAGGGTTTAATGGAAGGAGAAGAAATTGCGGTAAACGGCACATTTAGCATAGATGCTGCGGCACAGTTAGCCGGAAAAACCAGTATGATGAGCCCCGAAGGCGGAAAGCCCATGACTGGGCACAGTGGAATGGATATGGGTGGAAGTGAATCAAAAGAAGAGCCTGAGTTAAAACCAAAAGCAGCAATCTCGCAAGCTTTATCTGTTGACGAACAAGCTAAAAAGGCTTTACAGCCTTTATATACCGCCTACCTGCACTGGAAAGATGCCCTGACCAACGATGATTTCGAAGCAGCACAAAAAATGGCAATCAATATGAAATCAGCATTGGATGAAATCAATATGAGCCTTTTCAAAGAAGATGCCCACAGCATCTGGATGGGCTTTCAAGATAACCTGAGCAAAAGTTTAGAACACGCGCAGCATTTTGCTGACATAGCGCAATTGCGAAAAGCTTTTCAGCCTGTTTCTGCTACTATGATCAAAATGACAAATGCATTCACGCCTCTTGGCGAAACTATTTATGTGCAGCACTGCCCAATGGCAGACAGCAACAAAGGCGCCGACTGGCTGAGTAAGGAAAAAGATATCAAAAACCCATACTTTGGGAGTTCGATGCTCACTTGTGGAGAAGTCACTAAAGAAATTAAATAAAATTTGTGCTATATTCATCAAACTATAAATTGTGATAATCATTAAATTATCATCGTTAAGCAAATGATTTGTTAAACCTTTATAGGAAATAGTATCAGATTAATAAAAGCATATATAAAACAGAGATAAACAGATGAAAGAACAAAAACATAAATCAATTAACAATCTATGAATTATGTAAATGATTCATTAAAAGATGTAACATGGCAACGAATAACATCCGTTACTTTTAAGGTTTATATCTAATTAAATAATTTAATCACTTAAAATTAATACCATGAAGACAATAACAATTTTAATTTCAATGCTTACAGTTTTGGTTTTTAACGTAAACGGCCAAAGCACAGCTGTAAAAGGCTTACTTGATAAGCAGGAGACACGTACAGAAATTTTTAAGACCATTGCAAGCAACCATCAGCTGATGATGGAATTTATGAAAGTGGCTAAAGAATATGACCATAGCGCAATGATGATGAGCAATGCAGAGAACCACCAAAGGATTGAAATGGAGGCGAAAAAAGCTAGCATGGCGGACATGAATGATGAACATCAAATGATGGGTATGATGAAAGACAATCCTGAAATGATGCAAAAAATGATGGGTAAAATGATGCAAATGTGTGAAAAAGATACTGCAATGCGCAATCAAATGGTAAATATGATGACAGAGCATCCTGAAATGATGAACATGTGCACGCAGAAAATGAAAGAAAAAGGCAGGATGAATCCCGGCGGAAAAATGATGAACCCTAAAGAAAAATCACATCACGAAAATTATAAACATTAAAATTTATCAATCATGAACTATTACATCAACAAGACAATAACAGCAAATTTTGATCAGGCAATAGCCCTTGTAACAGAAGCATTAAAAACAGAAGGTTTTGGAATACTTTCAGAAATTGATATTCAACAAAAGTTAAAAGAAAAACTGGATGTTGATTTCAGGAAATATACAATCCTGGGAGCCTGTAACCCACCCAGTGCCCATAAAGCACTTCAGCAGGAGGATAAAATTGGCACCATGCTGCCATGCAATGTAATCGTGCAGGAAATTGGCGAGAATCAGGTTGAAGTAGCAGCCGTTGATCCGGTTGCTTCTATGATTTCGGTTGAGAACAAACAGCTTTCTGTTATCGCCGGAGAGATTAAGACAAAACTTGAACGGGTTATTGCATCGCTTTAATTTAAAAAAGAAAGGAGTAAATTATGATGGGAGAATACGGACACGGCTGGGGTATGGGCTGGTGGTGGATCATTGGTCTGATTATCGTAATTGGTGTTGTTTGGATGGTAGTAAAATCAATGAATACAAACAGCCGTGGCAAGCTGCCCTCCGGTAAATCTGCCCTTGATATACTAAACGAACGATACGCCCGGGGCGAGATTGACAAAGAGGAATTTGAGGAGCGAAAGAAAAATTTATTGTAAGATTTTTATACAAGTTGTGTATGAGTGAATACAAAAAAAACAGCTTAAGCTTAACGGGAACCGTTTCGTTAGGCACCGGGGTAATGATCGGTGCAGCCATTTTTGCCTTGTTGGGTCAGGTGGCTGAACTTTCCGGTGCTTTATTTCCCCTCATATTCTTGGTTGGAGCCGTAATTGTAGCATTTAGCGCATATTCTTATATAAAAGTTTCAAATAAGTATCCATCGGCTGGAGGAATTGCAATGATCTTGCAGAAAGCCTATGGCAAATCAACCGTCACTGCCGGTTCAGCACTGCTGATGGCTTTTGCTATGATCATCAATCAAAGCCTGGTGGCCCGGACTTTTGGTTCTTATACCATGCAGTTATTTAATGTGGGGAACAATAGCTTTTGGATACCGATACTTGGAGTGTTGCTGTTAATTGCAACCTTTCTGATCAATATAGCCGGCAACAATTTCATACAGAAATCGGCCTTTGTTATGGCCATTTTGAAAGTGGGCGGCATTGCCATTTTTGCCATTGGCGGCTTATGGGCAGCCGGTTTTTCTTTTGAGGGCGCTGCTCCTTCAGAAATTTCTGAAGATTATTCCATCGCCAGCTACCTCGGTGCTCTGGCTCTTGCAATTCTGGCATATGCCGGATTTACTACCATCACCAATAGTGGTGCAGAAGTAAAAAATCCACATAAAAACATTGGACGGGCTATTATCATCTCTTTGTCGATTTGTGCTGTGGTTTATGTATTCGTAGCCCTGGCAGTGTCTGTTAATTTATCTGTTCCCAAAATTATAGAGGCCAAAGACTATTCCCTGGCCGAAGCCGCACGCCCTGCATTTGGCAATTATGGTTTGTGGTTTACGGTAGGCATCGCTATTCTGGCCACGGTGTCAAGTATAGTTGCCAGTTTATTTGCCGTTTCGCGCATGACTGCCATGTTGACCAAAATGAAACTCATCCCGCACAGTCACCTGGGTATGCCGGGAAGAATTCAGAAGCACATGCTGGTTTATATCGTTGCCATCGCCATTGTTCTTACCATTTTCTTTGACCTGACCCGCATCGCCTCGCTGGGCGCTGTCTTTTACATCGTGATGGATATGGTGGTTCATTGGGGCGTATTGAAACATTTACGCAAAGATGTGAATGCAAATCCGATAATTGTGACAACTGCACTGGTAATTGACGGAGTGGTTTTAGCAGCCTTTCTGTGGATCAAAGCCTCTTCTGACCTTTTGGTCGTATGGCTATCCCTTGCACTGATGATTATGATTTTTGCGGGAGAAAAGTGGTTTTTAAAAAGAAGAAAAGAATTAACTGAATTACAATAAAATGCAAAGCAAAGCGCAAGACAAATACTATTGCCCCATGAAATGTGAGGGCGACAAGGTTTATGACCGACCCGGGAGCTGCCCGGTTTGCAACATGAAACTGATCTCCGTAAGTAGTGAGGGTAGCGAACATGGTCGGCATCATCATGCAGAACATGAACACGAACACCACCACCACAAAAAACACAAGCATGAACAAAGTCAACATGCCAATTCAGAAGGTGATGGCAAATATTACTGCTCCATGCGTTGCGAAGGCGATAAGACCTACGATCAGCCCGGCGACTGCCCCGTCTGCAATATGCATCTTGTTCCGGTAGAAGAACAGGACAAGGGAAATCACAGCCATTCTTCGGCGAAAGGAAATCAGCATCCTGATCATCAACATGTGCACAAGCACGAACATCATGAAGCGAAAGCCGATGGGGAAAATGGTGGCAAATACTACTGCCCCATGCGTTGCGAGGGCGATAAAACCTACGAGCAGCCTGGCGATTGCCCCGTCTGTAATATGCATCTTGTTCCGGTAGAAGAACAGGACAAGGGAAATCACAGCCATTCTTCGGCGAAAGGAAATCAGCATCCTGATCATCAACATGTGCACAAACACGAACATCATGAAGCGAAAGCCGATGGGAAAAATGGTGGCAACTATTACTGCCCCATGCGTTGCGAAGGCGATAAAACATACGATCAGCCTGGCGATTGCCCGGTGTGTGGAATGCACTTGAAAAAGGAAGAAGCGCGACCAATACCCGGCGCCCGAAAAACCATTTACACCTGCCCGATGCATCCCGAAATCAAACAGGATAAACCCGGAAGTTGTCCAAAATGCGGAATGGATTTGGTTCCTGAAAAAGCAGAAGAAACCAGTGAGGATGAAAAAGCCTACAAGAAAATGGCTAAAAAATTCTGGGTTGCGGTGATTTTAAGCGTTCCGGTTTTTGTAATTGCCATGTCGGATATGGTCAGTTTTCTTAACCTCGAAGCAATCGCCTCAAAAAAAATTCTGGGCTGGATTGAGTTCGCATTGGCCACACCGGTTGTTTTTTACTCCAGTTGGCAATTCTTCAAACGCGGCTGGAGTTCCATACTACGATGGATGCCAAACATGTGGACGCTCATTTCAATCGGGGTCGGTGCAGCTTACCTTTTTAGTGTATTTGCCTTACTGATTCCGGGCGCATTCCCTGATCAGTTTAAAGATGCAAACGGGAACGTACACCTCTATTTTGAAGCCGCCGCCGTAATTTTAACATTGGTATTGTTGGGGCAAGTGCTCGAACTGCGTGCACACAGCAAAACAAATTCGGCCATTAAGGCTCTGCTGAACCTTGTTCCACCGATTGCTCGGATTATCCACAACGGAGAAGAAAAAGAGATACCGCTGGAGGAAGTTCAGACAGGCGATTTGCTGAGGGTAAGACCCGGCGAAAAAGTACCGGTTGACGGTAGCATAACAGAAGGATCGGCAACTATCGACGAAAGTATGATAACCGGCGAACCTATCCCCGCCGATAAATCAACCGGCGATAAAGTAACCGGGGGAACCATCAACGGCAAAACCTCCTTTGTTATGAAAGCAGAAAAAGTGGGCGCAAACACGTTGTTGGCACAAATTATTGAAATGGTCAATCAGGCCAGCCGCTCTCGTGCACCCATACAAAAACTGGCCGATGTGGTAGCCAAATATTTTGTGCAGATTGTGGTAAGTGTTGCCATAATTACATTTGCCGTTTGGGCCATTTGGGGTCCCGAGCCGGCATATGTTTATGCGTTTGTAAATGCCATTGCGGTTCTAATCATCGCATGCCCCTGTGCGTTGGGGCTGGCAACGCCCATGTCCATTATGGTTGGCTCTGGACGAATGGCACAGTCGGGAGTACTGGTGAAAGATGCACGCGCCATCGAAGAAATGAACAAAGTAGATACGCTGATTATCGACAAAACAGGAACCATTACCGAAGGAAAACCGGCGTTGAAATCTTACAAATCATTTGGAAAGCTGGCTGATGACGAAATTCTCCGCCTTGCTGCGATGGTTGATGCTCACAGCGAACACCCTGTGGCTGAAGCCATTGTAGCCGGGGCAAAAGAAAAGGGAATTAAAATTTCCGGCGTTGAAAATTTTGAGTCAGTAACAGGCAAAGGCGTAAAAGGGTTTTACGAGGGGAAACAAATCGCCCTCGGGAACAACCGCCTGATGGAAGATTTTGATGCAAGCCTATCGGAAAAGCAGAATGAAGAAGTGAAAGCGTGGCAGTTAACCGGACAAACCGTGATGTACCTGCTGATTGACAACAAAGTGGAGGGCATTGTAAGTGTGGCCGACACCATTAAAACAACTTCAGCCAAAGCAATCAAAGCGTTGCAGCAGATGGGCATGAAAGTTTACATGCTTACCGGCGACAATAAATATACAGCCAAAGCGGTAGCCGAAGAGCTAAATCTGGACGGATTTGAAGCAGATTGCCTGCCCGACGATAAATACAAAAAGGTAAAAGAACTACAGGAGAAAGGAGAAATAGTGGCGATGGCCGGCGACGGAATTAACGATGCTCCGGCGCTGGAACAGGCCAATGTAGGAATCGCCATGGGCACCGGAACCGACATTGCTATGCAGAGCGCCTCAATTACGCTTGTAAAAGGCGATTTGAATGGTATTGTTAGAGCGCGGGAATTAAGTCATAAAGTGATGCGCAACATTAAACAGAACCTGTTTTTTGCATTTGTGTATAATTCGCTGGGCGTCCCGGTTGCAGCCGGTATTTTATTCCCGTTTTTTGGTATTCTTCTGAGTCCCATGATTGCAGCAGCTGCCATGAGTTTTAGCTCCGTGTCGGTAATTGCCAATGCATTGCGATTAAGAAAAGTGTAATTTGATTAAAATCAAAGTTTATGAAATATTTAATAAAAATTTCAGGATTAGGTGCAATTGTATTGTTATTGTATACAGCATGTTGTAACGAAAAAAAAGCTAACGAGCCTATTCTTGAAGGTATTTATATAGGTACCTTGACTGGTTCACATACTAACAACAACATAAAATTAAAATTACGAAGGGGAGAATAAATTTAGTAAGAAAATTCAAAAATATTTTGAATAATTCATACTAAAACAACTAAAGATTTAGTTTGTAAAAAAAGTCTCAGCCATGCGAAATCTTATCGTGTTGATTATTCTATTATTTTCGTGTACAGCTTTCACGCAAAACTTATCAGAACATGAGCAGTTTAAGAAGGATTCTACATTCTTAGCCTGGCAAAAAAAATGGCACCTTATGGCGCTCGAAAATCAGCGCATGCTTTTTCAAATGCTCGACACAATCAAGCCTGATAGTTTAACTGTTTTGAATGCTCGTTCAGCTGCCTTGGACAAAATTCCAGATCTAACTGCATTCAAAGCCATTGAAAAGATCGATTTTTCGAATAATGCATTTTCGACCATAAAACTAGGACGAAACTTCAAACAAAACCTGAAACATATAAACCTGGAAAGTAACAAACTTGAAAAAGTAAGACTACGCAAGTTTGATAGTTTGGACATTATTTCGCTGCACCGGAATGAATTGAAACGAATTCCATCTTCAATCAGAAAACAAAAACAGCTGAAAGTGCTTGACCTTTCAAATAATAAGATTAAACATATCCCGCGTTTTATCAAGCGTTTGGATAGTCTCCAGGAGATCAACCTCAATCACAACCAGCTTAATTTTAATAGAAGAACTGCCCGACGATTAGCCCATATCGAGCGCGTACTTGTAGGAGGCAACAACATCAGTCAACTTCCTAACAACATAGATGTTATGCATGGTGTTGAACGATTAAATCTGGGTGATAATCAGCTCAGCGATTTACCTCCTGCTTTTTCAGATTTAAATAACCTCAGGAGTGTAATTTTTTACAAAAACCATTTTGACACTTTTCCTGAAGAAATTCTTCAGCTAACCAAGTTGCAGGAACTGGATTTCTACCACAATAAACTAAAAATCATCCCTAAAGAAATTGTGAATTTGAGTCAACTGAAGCAACTTTTTCTGGCTTATAACCAATTGGAAGCGCTGCCGGACGAAATTCAGCGACTCAAATCACTTCGGTATTTTTATGTTCATCATAACAGGCTGCCTGTATTTCCGGATTGGATAGCGAAAATGACACAGCTGGAACGGCTCGATTTGGGGTTTAACGTCCTTTCAAACATACCCGATTTAAGCGGCTTGGTAAACCTTACAGATCTTGATTTACAGGCTAACCTGATTGGTTATTTTCCATGGCATTTACTCCAGATGAAACAGTTGAATCTTTTAATTTTAGGAGATAATCCTTTTGAACTGACTGCTGCAGAACGACAACAGCTAAAGGAGATCCAGGCTGTCATGAATCAGGAAGGGAAAAATCTGACATTTTAAATCCCCTGGAAATTTGACTTTTGGAATCAAATTTCATAAAGTTTGCGATATTAAGATAAATGCCTGCGATAACGAGTAAAAACTGCTATTCACTGAATGATTACTTCTTGAAGTTATCCCAGGCAAACACGTTCAGCTCAAAGATATACAGCTTCAAATAGAAAAAGTACACCTTCGATAACCTATTTTTTCTATTCGGATTCCCGACAACTACTTTTGTTCCGAAATTAATTTACTTAACCATTAAATTTTTAATCATGAGAACAAAAGTATTATTAACACTATTGCTGATTACCTTAATGTCAGTAACCAGCTTTGCGCAATTACACGAAAAACGTTTTGGCCTAGAATTGAGTACAGGAGCATCAATGGCCACAAGTAAACCTGGCAATACCCAGCTTAATACAGGCTTTGGATTTGAGGGCATCTTCCTTTATCGTTTGGCAACACATACCGATGCTTATGCGGGCTGGGGATGGAATCGTTTTGGTGCCGACAACTCATTTGCAGGTGCTGATGTGTGCTTCGAGGAGACCGGCTATGTCTTTGGCCTTCAATTCAAACATCCCATTGGAACTATGCCGCTTTCGTATTTCTTAAGAGCCGGTGGTCTTTATAATCATATCGAGATAGAAAATGCCGCAGGTAATATTATTGGCGATACCGGTCATGGTTTGGGTTTTCAGCTTGCTGCCGGAATCGATTATGCTTTGGGCAAGAACTGGAGCATTACGCCTGGTATAAAATTCAACTCTCTATCAAGAGATGTTGAAATGGAAGGTGTTACAACTAAGCTAAACCACAACTACTTGTCGCTAAGGATTGGTTTTCTTAAGAGATTCTAAAAACCATTTTATGCTGTCGTAGACTTGTTTAAGGCTTGTTCACGACAGAACAAATACTGAAGATTTTAAAAAGTTGGGTTCCAAAAACAATAATCCCGAGTAATGACAATAGTAGAACTTCACAACAGGCTGATTGAGGCTTATTCGCCAGTTAGTCTAAACGTAATCGCTACCACTTTATTAACATTCTACAAGAATAAGCAATACTCAATTCTTCGTAAAATTGCTGCTATTGTTAGCGAATCCGTAAGAATTGAGATAGACGAAGATGGTAAGGGCTTCTCCAGGTTCATGATGCTTTACCATCCTGATAGGGCCAGTTGTCATATCAACGAGATCAACGAGCTGGCGTCCAAAGGGAGTTACGATGGCTTGCTGGAGTATTCGCATATTCTTTTGCTTTCGCGTATCGATGAGGTTGCAGCATCATTTGTAAACTGCGAGGAAATTGATTATGCTCCCATTTACGAATGGGATTTTAGCACCGAGGGTTTCACAATTATTGATGACAAAGCCACTTCTGAAACTTTCAAAGAAAGAAAATTCAAGGAAAAGGCTACGGTTCAATTCTACAACTTTTACGACGCTGTTAAGCTTAGAATGTTTGGCAATACCAAAATGGAGTATCCATCTTATTATCTTGAGGATATCGATGAGTTTGAGCTGGCTTGCTCTGATATTAACGATCTGGACGGGATTGAATACTGCAAGCATGTTAAAACACTGGATCTATCCAACAATCACATTTATGACCTTACTCCGCTTTTTGGGCTCTCCTTGTTGGAAGAGCTTGATCTGTCAGACAATACAATCACGGATATTGATGTGCTAAGCAACCTGGAAAACCTCAAGGTAATAAACTTATCAAATAACAATATCGATGATATTTTGCCCATTATAAACTTGCCCTGGCTTGAATACGTGAATCTTAGTGGAACCAGGGTGGACAAAAAGCAGGTTGAACAACTAAGAGGACTTCAAGTAACGGTTGAATTAGATTTGAATAATAACCCCAGTAATTAGCAATAAAGAAATGAAAAATAAACTTAAATCTATCCTGATAATAGTGGCAATAGCCATCGTATTCGTGATTTTCTTTATGATCCCAACGCTGATTATACCCGTTTCGGATGATCTGCTTGAACGTATCAATCCTCAAGAAATGCAATCGTTCTTTCCTTTGTTGATGCTCTACTCATTGTACATGTCCGTTACCTATTTTTTGCTCCTTAGAAATACTGAGCAAAAAAGAAGTATACTCTTTATCCAACTGCTGCTCGCACACTTCATCATGTATCCCCTTATGGGGCTGTTGGAATCGCTTTTTTGGGGTGAGGCTTTCAAAGCGGTTGATATCAATGAGTTTATTAGAATATTTTTAAGGTTCCTGATAACTTTCAGCTTGTTTACGGGCTTTTTGTCTTTGCTTTCCAAGAAGATAAGCTCGAATGATCATGTTCCAAAACAGCTGATAAATTATCCACAGCTAGCTGCTAAAATCTTTGTTATAGGCCTAATATATTTTATTGTTTACAACCTTTTCGGATATTTTATTGCCTGGCAATTTGAAGCCACAAGGGTATTTTACACCGGAGTTATTGAAAAGCTTGACTTTTTTGAGGCTATGTGGCAGAATATTAGTAACCCAGCCTTTGTATTTGTTCATATTTTCAGAGGGATTCTATTTGGTTTTGCTGGATATATGTTCCATAAAATTTTAAAATGCTCAAGAAGCAAAAAGGCACTTATTATGGCGCTAATATTTGGAGGATTTGGATTTCAGATTGTTTTACCTAATCCTTTACTTCCCGAGATGGTTAGAATTTCACACTTTATTGAGACCACCACTTCAATGCTGCTCTTTGGAGCCATTGTAAGCCTGGTTTATAGCTATAAGAAAAGTATAAATCTTCCAGCTGTTTTATTACTGGCGTTTCTCGTCAGTTCGTGCCAAAAAGAACCGATAAGACGATTTGGTTTTGATACCGATTTTGGCAAAAATTCACAGGGCTTAACGATAATGCATATAGGCTGCTGTGCTGATACAATTAAACTAACAGGTGAATATTCGATGGCGGAGGGAAAAGTTTTAATAGAACTGATTGATCCAACAGGAGAAACTGTCTTTTCAAGCTATTACAATTTTCCTGGCAGCTTACAAGTGAATGAGTCTTTCTCAGCTATTTCTGGAAATTGGAAGTTGAAATATAAGAGTTTGGAAGGGGAAGGCTCGATTTCTCTGCATTTAAGTATAAATACAAGCAAGGAAGCTGGTTATTAACAGTAAATTAAAACTTATGAAAGAACTACTTAGGAACAAATATTTTATTGGTTATTCGGCTTTATATATTTTAACTTTAGTATTAATGGCTTTAATCGAGGACTTTCCTGTAAGCCAATCTATTGCCGTACTTCTGATAATTGGTGTATTTTTTACGTTCATCGCACATTTAGCAACAAAATCATCCAAACCATTAATTAAAAGTAAACCCATTCAGGCTAATGAATTGTCTATAATAGTGGGTTTTCTGGTTTATATAACATTGATGCTTTCTTTTGGCTTCGACTCGATAAAAACCTTCCTGTTCCAATTTGTTGTAAAAACTTCAAGGTCAGAGGAATTAATTAGTTTATCCTACAAATTAATCTTCTTTGTATTCATCCCTTTCGTAGTGTATAAATTGCTATATAAATTCAATTTGCGCGATTTTGGCTTGGATGTTAAGCTAAAAGAATTTTTTACCCGAAAGAACATCATCATTTTGCTTTCAATGTTTGCAGTTCTATTTGCTTTTCAATTTTTTCTTGGAAATGGAGCCAGCCCTATTCGTAATGGATTAATATCAAATAGGCAGCTTTATATCGGCTTGCCACTATTATACATCTGGCTAATTGTTGAAGTTGGACTAGTAGAAGAGTTTTTTTTCAGGGGATTAATTCAATCAAGACTTGCAGTTTTAACCAGATCAGATCTTGGTGGAATATTTTTAAGCGGCCTTTTTTTTGGACTGGCACATGCCCCCGGTTTGTATCTTAGGGGCAGTGGTGCACTTGATAACCTTGGCGTGAACCCAAGCCTTTTCGCATCTGTTGGATATAGTATTCTAGTATTATCTGTGGCTGGTTTCTTTTTGGCAACTATATGGAGCAGGACTAAGAATTTGTGGTTAGTAATTACCATTCATGCTTTTGTTGATTTACTACCAGGCCTTGCCGAATTTGTAAATACATGGAACATAAATTAATTCATTACTATACTCTATTTATAAGTATTAACTACCTAGATATGAGGCTGGTAAAATTGATTCTTGCGGATGTTTTTAGTAAAGATAATTATCTGGCAGCTTATGAAAAAGTTAAACAACAAGAGGTGATTGTAAATACAATGATTATGCAATTAATTATTAAAAGAACTTATGAAACCTAAATCACTAAAACCCCTGGCCATAAGCTTTGCTATTGGTGGTATATGGGACACCATCGCAGGTTTCCTTTACCTAATTGTAATTGGCACGGGCCGTGCAATTGATAATCCCTCAATGGATCCTTTTTACGCAATTTTTTTGGGTTCTTTCTTTTTATGCTTTGCCTACCTGCAAATAATTTCATCCTTCAACATCAGGCGATATGCAATTAACGTAGGTTGTCTGGTTTTTGGAAGGCTTTTCTATGTAGTAATCCTTTATTATTTTATGCTTTTTGTGAAAGATTTTCCATCTACATTCTGGTTTACCGGAATAATAGATGGGACGCTATTAGCACTTTATATTGCATTTGCACTAAGAGGAGGGCTAAAAGTAAAGGAAATATTTTTACCCGGATTAACAACAAGTTAGAGTAATACATATGTTGTCGTTAGGACAAACTATAAAATGAAAATAACAAAAATATTAACTAAAAGCAGGGGAGGCAAAACCATGATTTTTGCAATACTGATCATTTTCGGGCTATTGATGTCACTTGTGGTCTATTTGGTTTTGATTAGTCCGGGCAAACCAGAATCTTTTAGGGATGAGCAGGGAAACATCATTGAAGGAGCCATTTCCGAGAAAATATTCGTCCGCATAGGCGGAGTGAAACAAGGAATGTTTATCCGAAGTAAAAATATTGAAAACCCTGTTTTACTATTTTTACATGGCGGCCCGGGCTTTCCAAATTACTTCCTGATCGAAAAATTCAAGCCGGGACTTGAAGATTATTTTACCGTATGCTATTGGGAGCAAAGGGGTGGAGGACTTTCCTATACTTCTGAGGTAACCCTCGAAAGTATGACCCTTGAGCAACTTACCTCTGATGCCCTTGAGGTGACTAACTATTTGCGAGAGCGTTTTGCTAAAGAGAAGATCTTCATCCTTGCCTGGTCGGGAGGAACTACAATTGCTTTGCCTGCGGTATCAAAAGCGCCAGAGCTTTTTCATGCCTATATCGCCATGGGGCAGTTGACCCGGCAGCGTGAATCGGAAAGAATTGCCTACGACTTTATGCTCAGGCAACTCACTGCACTGAATGACCAAAGCTCAGTAAAGAAATTGGAGAAGTTTAATCAATTGGCAACAGAAACCGATTTGATCTCTTTTTACAACTCAGCAACCCGCGACTACCTGATGCACGAACTGGGGATTGGAACGATGCGAAGCATGAAATCGGTTTTCAAGGATATTTTTCTGCCTGTATGGACTTGCAGGGCCTATACGTTGGGGGAAAAATTTAAGATCTGGAAGTCGAAGATAATATTCCTTCCTAAGACAAATCTGAAAAACGAAACCCTGACCACAGATTTTATTACAGCTTTTCCTAAAATCGATGTTCCCATCTATTTTATAAGCGGGAAGCATGATTTAACTGTCAATGTTGATTTGTCAAGGGAGTATTACAATCAACTTGATGCACCTCTGAAAGGGTTTTACACCTTCGAAAATTCGGCTCATGGCCCTTTGTTTGAAGAGCCCGAGCGGTTCAGGGAAATTTTGGAGAAAGATGTTTTGCGGATGGATATTAAGCAATCAGACAATAGTTAGTGCCTGTCCATAAAGTGAGTTAATCACAACTTTGGTAACATATTCAAACAGCGATTCAGCACTTTCAACGCTATTTTTATCACCTTTAGCGTATTATTCTTTTTTTTGTGAACAAGCTTGAATACTTTTATTCAAAATTTGAACTAAAATACTTCGAATGATAATCAGGCAAATACATCATCTTTTACCTTTCAAAAAGCTGTTTAGGCTTGTGTTTGGAATGGCGTTAGTGTTGCAGCTGGTAATAATATCCTACAACCATTTTAGCGGTTATCATGAGTTGAATGATTTTGGCGGGTTTGTAATAAGGTTAATCAGAGGGATTTCGTACAGCATGATAGCAGGTTTTGCCATCGTTTATCCCGATCTTTTTGTGATTCAATTTCTTAATAGAAAATTCCAGTGGAGTAGGGGCGTGCTTAAACGAGCCATCATTCAATTCTCGTTGATGCTCGTCATTGCCATTGCTGTTTCTTCTCTCATAACAACTTTTGCGCATTGGGTAAGCAGTTATCCACAGGGTTTGCAGAATGTGCTGTTTAATAATGCCTTGATTTACTGTGTTGTGAATGCGTTTTTTATGTCGATCCTTGAGGCGTGGATCTATCTAGATGAGAGCATTAAAGAAAAGCTTAGATCTGAAAAGCTACAACAGGAACTGATCAAAGAGGCTGCCAACCGCGCTATGTATGAGGCACAGATAAAGATAGAGGAGGAGCAGAACAAATATTCCCGACAGCTTATTGAACAGGAAAAGAGGCTCAATACACATCTGGAAGAGGAAATGAAAAAGCGTGAAGCCATTACAATTCAGCTTAACGAAAATCGGGAGCAACTCGATAGCATTTTATTAAATCTTGCTGGTGCGGCCTACCGATGCTATCTTGATGAGCATTATACGATGAAATATATCAGCGAAAAGATATTTGATATTTCGGGTTATCATGCTTCCGAATTTATCGAAAATGACAAGCTCAGCTATGCTTCCATTATTCACCCTGATGACCGGGAACTGTGCCGAAAAAGCATCCTTGAAGCTACCAGCGAAAAGAGGCATTACGAGTTTGAATACCGCATAATCCATAAAAATGGTCAAGTGGTTTGGGTGAATGAAAATGGCAAAGGGATTTACAGCGAAAGCGAAGAGCTAAAGTTTTTGGACGGAATAATTATAGATATCACCCGAAGAAAGTTGGCTGAGATTCAGGTAAAGGATACTGAAAGAAAGTATAAAGATTTGTTGGATTTGCTTCCTCAGCCTGTGTTTGAGCTCAACCTCAAGGGCGAGGTTATGCTGAGCAATAAAGCCGGTGACGCGTTTTTTGGTCCATTGCCGAATGAGCCCGATAAAAAGCAATCTGCTCTTGATTGTTTTATTCCGGAGGACAGACCTCGCATTGTTGAAAATTTCAAAAAATCAGCTCAGGGTATCACCACTGAACCGGGAGAGTTTACTGCCATAAAAATTGACGGAAGTCATTGCCCTGTTATGGTATTTGGTAACCCAATAATCCGTAATGGTGAGATTGTTGGCCGAAGAGGGATGATTGTGGATATTTCGGAAAGGAAAAGACAGGAATTAAAATTAGTTAAAGCAAAAGAAGATTTGGAACGAATAAATAATACGCTTGAGCAGCGGGTTTCTGAGCGAACCAAACAGCTTACCGAGGCAAACACTCAGCTGCTTAAAGTGCAGAAGGAAAATCTGCAATCGCAGTTCGAGGTGCTTAAACAGCAGGTGAACCCGCACTTTTTATTCAATAGTTTGAATGTGCTGACTTCGCTGATAAAGATTGATCCCGATTTGGCCGAGTCGTTTACCGAAAGGCTGTCGAAGGTTTACCGCTATGTGCTCGAAAACAAGGAGAAGGATTTGGTGAGCCTCAGCACTGAGTTGGAATTCCTGAACGCATACCTTTTCCTTCTGGAAATCAGGTTTATGAAGAAACTGATTATTGCGATTGATATCGATAAAGCAACCTACGATTATCAAATTTTGCCCATTGCCATTCAGCTAATTATTGAGAATGCGATCAAGCATAATACTTTCTCGAAGGCTCAACCTTTGAAGATTGAAATTTTTGTGGATGAGCAACTTCGATTAAATATCATTAACAACCTGAATTTGAGGGAGACAAAATTTGTATCTACGGGAGTTGGCCTCGAAAATATCACCCGCAGATATGCGCTGGTGTCGGATCAAAAACCCGAATTTTTTAAAACTTCGGAGCATTTTATTGCTAAACTTCCTTTGTTAAAATCGGAAAAAATTGAAACAGCATAACAATACTACTAAAATGAAAGTCGTAATTATAGAAGACGAAGCCTTTGCCGCTTTACGTTTGAAAAAGATGATTCAGAATTACAATCCTGAAATTGAAATCCTGGCCGAGCTCGAATCGGTTGCTGAATCGGTAAAATGGTTCAAGGCAAACCCCGAACCTGATCTCCTATTTCTCGATATCCACCTTGAGGACGATCTCAGCTTTGCAATCTTTGAGCAGGTGAACATTTCGAGCCCCGTAATCTTTACGACTGCATTTGATGAATACGCCATAAAAGCTTTTAAGCTCAAGAGTATCGACTACCTGCTTAAACCTATCGTTCCTGAAGAACTTGCTGCTGCACTCAAAAAGTACGAGCAGTTTAGCGGGTTACATCGCGACTCCATCGACCTTCAATCACTTTATAAGCTGCTAACCACTACCGAAAAAAAGTACAGGGAGCGTTTCTCCATTTCTGTTGGCACAAAAATTAAGATGGTTGAAGTCGCTGATATTGCCTATTTTTTTGTGATGGATAATGGCGTTTACCTGCGCACAACACAAGGAAATAACTTCAGTGTCGATTTCACACTCGATAAGTTGGAAGAGATGCTCAATCCCGCTTCATTCTTTCGTATTAACCGCAAGTACCTGATCAATATTTCATCGATTACCAATATGGTGGCCTACTCACGTGGTCGTGTCAAGTTAGAGCTTAATCCAAAGGCCGATGATGAGTTTGAGACCATCGTCAGTATCGACCGGTCGGGTGCATTTAAGAAATGGTTGAATCAATAGTTTGAGATCATGGGTTTAAGGGTTTATGAGTTTATGGGTTTAAGGGTTTATGGGTTTATGAGTTTATGGGTTTATGAGTTGACGGGTTTAAGGGTTGGTTTAAGTCGTTTGTAAGAAAACCTCATTGAAAAATTATGTAAAAGAAAAAAGAGGCTGTTTGGGGAAAATGTTTCAGAGTGAAACCAGTTTATCGTTGTTCCATTTTTTTAAGGAACAATTCTTTTTTTCGGCGCGACACATTTATCTCCTGTCCGTTACTCATGACAACATAAGCAGATTTGCCTTTTAAATAGCGATCTACGTACCGGATATTAATAAGATAGCTCTGGTGGATTCTTATAAACCTGTTTTCTGATAAGGTTTCATCATATTCTTTCAAAGTGCGTGTAACCATGATTTTCTCTCCGTTTTGCAAATGAAACCATGTATAATTACTTTCAGATTTGCAATATAAGACTTCATCAAGGTCAATAAATCGTAAGCCATCGAGTGTTGGTAAGGCAATACGATGAAAATTGTCTTTATTTTTCAGTAAAACTTTAACCTGTCGTGTCAACAAATCAATATTCAAGTTCATTTGCTTCGATTTATTTACCGCTCTAACAAACTCTTCATTATCAACAGGTTTCATGATATAGTCGATGGCACTATGGCGGATAGCCTGTATTGCAAATTGGTCAAACGCTGTCACAAAGATTACATGGAATTCATATGAGGGGATTGTTTCGAGAAGCTCAAATCCAGAACCGTCAGTGAGCTGTATATCCAAAAACACTAAGTCGGGGTGAAAATCAGCGATAGCTTTCCTGGCTTCCGATAACGAAGAAGCCTCCCCAGCAATTATAATCTCAGGGAAATTGTCATGCAACAGACTTTTTAAGGTTTGCCTGCAGCTTTTTTCATCATCAATAATTAGTGCTCTCATTCGCAATAAATTTACCTTTTCAAGTTAATTGGCATCTCTTTAAAACCCAACCAGGTACTGTATTCAATCTCTCTACCATACAAATATAGCTTTAATCTATTTCAAATGGAAGCGTAATATTCACCTGAGTGCCGCTTTGTTGATTATTAATCAACTTTCGATCTTCAATCCGGAGGCTCAGTTTTTGTCCGTAAACCTCCTGCAATACAGCAAGCCGATCTGCAATAATTTCCATGGCAAGAGATTTTTCCTTGCCTTTTTTTTGGGACTTCGTTTCGATAATTCCCACGCCGTTATCCACTAAACGACAACAAATCACATCTTGTTTTTTGTCAAAAACGACATCCACGAAACCGCCTTTCACCCCTCTAATTCCATGCTTTATAGCATTTTCTAAAAAGGGCTGAACCATCATTGGAGGGATATAAACCTGTTCCTCATCTGTATTAATAGAAGATTCGATTCTAAACTCGAATGCGGTTTCTGTGCGCAGTTGTTCTAATTCGGCATAAAGTCTTAGCATTTTCAGCTCTTCTGATAAAGCAATTGTTTTATGCCTGGAATTGACAAGAATATCGCGAATTAGCTTTGAAAACTTTGACAAAAAAAGCATAGCTGCTTGCTTATCATCAGTAGAAATATACTGCTGTACCGACATCATTGCATTGAAAATAAAATGAGGATTCATCTGCGAACGTAGGAGTCGTTGCTCTGTTTCAATAGCCCGTTTTTTAAGTTCGGATTGACGCTCAAGCTGATGGTGTTTGTATCTGTTAAAGAAAACCACAAAAATCAGAAAAGCGATAATAACTGCCGCAAGTATACTTCCTATAACGAACCATTGCAATCTTAAGTCTGCATCCTGACGTGCTATTAAAAGTGCCTGTTTAGTGATTTCCTGATTTTTCTTTTCTGTTTCAAATTTGGTTTGCATTTCGGAAGTAGCTTGTGCCAGGTTTTCATTGAAAATCGAATCCTTCAATGCCAAATGGCGCTCCATTACTTCATACGCTTTTTTATAATTCCCATTTGCAGCATTTATAATGGCTTGCTGATGCAGGCTTTGCTGTAAAACCTGCTTCGTGCCATTTTTACTACTGATTTCTATCGCTTCAATGATGTACTTTTCAGCTTGTTGATATTTACCAAGATCAGTATATAGCACAGCTAGGTTTTTGTAAGTATTTGGAAGTGATTGAAGGTTTTTAGCCTTCATACTATATTCAATAGATTTCAGATAATACTCTTCGGCTCTATTATATTGTTTTAATTCATGGTACAGATTACCTATGTTGTTGTATGCCTTAGCTAATTGTATGTGTTCACCATAATCTTTTGCAAATTGAAGGTAACGAAACATATAAATCAGTGCACTATCTTTTTTGCCCTGAAGCTGATAGGCAATTCCAACATTATGATACACTTGTGATATCATTAATTCATCACCTGTTTTTTGGGCGTAATCAAGCGCATTAAGGTAATTATCTAAGGCTATATCCGGTTCGTCAAGATGATAGTATAATGACCCGATCTCAAGTAATGAGATTGCTACACCTCTGTCATTATTCATCATTTCTTCCAGCTTGAGAGAAGCAAGGTGATTTTCAAGTGCTTTCCTGTAATCTCCTTTATCTGTATTAATTGTGCCGAGATTATATAATATGGCAGCTTTTGCTTTGGTGGATCCAATTATATTTGCATACGCATAAGCTTGATTTATTAAAAGGAGTGCTGAATCCAGATTTCCTGTGTACTGATATCCTTGTCCGATGGTGTTCAGCGCTTTCATTTTAAGCAAATCGTCACCATTATTTCTGGCAAAAGCAAGAGCCTCCATCCCATAAGTAATTGTTGCCTGTGGGGTTCTTTGCAAATGATAATATGCAAGATCGAGTAAAATATCGAAGCGGTCTTCTCCTTTGGCGGTATTCAGTTTAAAAGCCAGACTGTCTGATTCATCAGCAGCAATGCTACTCGAAATCAGTAAGAAACCTAACAAAAAATAACTGCAAAATGCATTCATAATTTAATGAATAGGAATACCTATAACAAAGATATCAAAAGAACAGAAAGAAAGCAAAAAAATAAAAATCAGCTATTAGACCCCAAACTCTAAACTAAACCTGCCAGTTACTATAGGAAACAGCCACATAATAGATTTGTGTTGCCAGAGAGCGTGAGAAGATAGTATTTTAACCTAATAAATTACCAAAATGGTTTTATTATGAGAAATAATATCCTTTTATTAATAATTGCATTCATGCTTCCACTGATAAATTCAGCGGGAACGTATAGCGGAGGAGATGGTTCTTCTTCAGATCCTTACCAGTTAGGCACACTTGCTGACCTCTCAGAGCTTTGTCAGACCTCAGGTGACTGGGATAAACATTTTATCCTTATTGCTGATATTGATGCAAGTCAAACCCAATATTGGGATGACACGGATGATAACACCGATGGTGATTTGTATAACGATCCTTTTGATGCCACAAGCGACGACAATAACGAAGGCTTCAGCCCAATAGGCAATGTCACAAACGCCTTTGAAGGATATTTTAATGGCGATGGTTATGTTATTGACGGCTTAACAATTAACAGGAGCACTACGCTTTATATTGGGCTGTTTGGTTATGTTAATGATGTAACTATTGAAAACCTTGGCCTTACAAACCTTAATATTTTAGGAGAAAAATACGTTGGTGGCCTCGCAGGTTCTTCTTCCAATGTAATATTTAACAATTGTTATACTGAAGGGCAGGTTCGCGGCACATCGCGTTATGTTGGAGGTCTTGTTGGGGCACATTCCAATTCGGGTTCCCCCGGAAACGGAGAATTGACCAATTGTTATTCAACATGCAATGTGACTGGCGGACATGATGAAGTAGGAGGCCTTGTTGGTTGGAATTGTTACAATGCTTTAATAAAAAACTGCTATGCCACAGGAAATGTCTATTCCTCAGGAGAAAAAGTCGGTGGACTGGTAGGGTTAAACTGGGATGATTCTGATATTAATTTTTGTTTTGCAACCGGAACGGTTAAAGGGGATGATCGCGTTGGAGGCCTGGTAGGAGATAATAATCAGGATGGATGTAGGATAACTAACTCTTATTCAACAGGAAATGTGCATCAAATTGCCGAAGGCACCTACGATCAGCTTTTTGGTGGTTTTTGTGGTAATAATTATAATTCACATATCTATTATTGCTATAGTACAGGCAGCGTTTATAACGACCACGATGAGATAGGTCATTTTACTGATAAAGGCTTTCTGGGCGATGCCTCAGGTTCATTTTTTTATCTGTCGGATAATTTCTTTGATGCCACTGTTTCTAATCAGGACACTGAAGGGCAGAGTGGCTCTGCAACAGCAAAATCACATGCAGAAATGCAAAGTGTTTCTACTTTTACAGATCTTACAACTACTGGTCTCGACAATGCCTGGGATTTTGTTGGTAATCCAAATGATGATATTGAAAATGAAAATATTTGGGATATAAACGAGGGAAGTAGCTATCCATATTTAGCGTGGCAGGAAACTGAAAAAACCTGGACTGGTGCAGTGAGCTCTGCCTGGCAAAACAGGGACAACTGGTCAGGCGGCATGGGGGCACCTACCGCTTCAATCAACGTCATCATCCCTGATGTGGCAAATGACCCAGTAATTGCTCCAGACATACATGCAAGCTGCAAAGACATTGACATCAGTGCAAGCGCCTCTTTAACAATAGAATCAGATGCCTCAGGTAGCGGATCCCTAATTGCTGAAAGCCTATCAGATGGCCAGGTAACAGTACAACGCTATTTAACTGACGACTGCTGGCACTTTGTTTCTCCTCCCACTACCAATGCAACAGCAGCAGACTTTAATTGGGAAGGATCACCCGCATCCTGGCTCACGCAATATGATGAAACCAATGCGGCTGACCCATGGAGTTATATATTGGACGGTTCGCAAAACCTGCAAGTAGGCAAAGGGTATTCTGTGTGGGTAGACAATACATTGAAGGCTAATGTTGTTTCGGAAATGACCGGTGCGCTTCAAACCACCGATCTTGATGTTGCCCTTACAAACGATGTTAATGGTTTTAACTTGATTGGAAACCCTTTTAGCTCTGCCTTGGATTGGGACTATGTTGAACCGGGAATAACTACAGGTGCGGTGTATGTATGGGACAATGATTTTGATGCTGATGGTGAATACCTAACCTGGAATGGAGAAACAGGCGACTTGATCGATGGTATTATACCACTTGGACAAGCATTTTTTGTAAAGGCAGAATCTGCTGGAACACTTACTATTCCATCAGACGCTAGAATACATGATAACCAGGATTTTTATAAAAATAATGCACAGATTGAAACTTCATATTTAAAGTTAATGCTGAACCATGAGTCTTTTATAAATAATTTATTTATCTCGTTTTCGAATGAAGGATCTGAGTATTTCGATGTACCAGGCGATGTCCATAAATTAATATCTGGTAATTCTTCGCCTCAATTATTTACGAAAGAAAATAATATTGAGCTTTCAACAAATAAAAGAGCTCTGGTTGATGAAAATGGTCAAGCCATTCCCGTTTTTCTATCTCAAGTTATTGCGGGTCAATACACTATCAAATTGGAGGAATGCATGAACCTGGAGGATGTTGAAATAATACTGGAAGATAAAAAGACCAATATTTTTCATGATTTTACAATTGATAAGCCGTATAATTTTTTGGCTTATCCTGAAGATCAAACCGACAGGTTTATTGTTCATGTCAACAAGAAAACATTTAGTGTTGTGGAAGGATACGGAGAAACCTCCGATATTGATGTTTATGCGACAGATAAAAGCCTTATCATATTATCACATGGTCAATTGGCTTTAGAGACGGGTTTTGTTTTCATTTATAACAATTTAGGCCAGATAATTGACGAGCAACATATAAAACCCGGTAATCAATTTTCAATTCAATTGAATTGTTCTGGCCATTTCATCATAGTTAAAGTGGTTAAACCCTCCGGGACATTGTCAAAAAAAGTAATACTACCTAGAAGAAATTAAACAAAACACTATGAAAACGTTAATAACAGCCATTATCTTCACTTTCTTATTGTTTGGTGCTCAAACCTCCTTTCCTCAGGGGCCACCAGAGCCTCCGGGAGGTGCTCAGGGTTCTGAAAACACAGAGGATAATCAAACGGGTAATGGAGCTCCAATTGGTGGAGGCACATTTTTTTTGATTGCTATGGGGGCAGCCTACGGTGCAAAAAAATTTTTCGACTCAAAGAAAATCGTAACAGAAGAAATGGAAGATTAACTGTGCCTTTTTAACTTCTTCTGTATTCGCATTCTTGATGGTTTTGGACATAAGCCCTGACTTGTCTCCTTTAATTAAGTGCGGTTGTAGGTGTCTTATTATCAATGATAGTGTTTTAAAATGCACTAAATTTTATCGCACTAAGGCTATATTGGTATGAAGATTAGGCTTGTAAAAAACAGCCTCAACAGCAGCAGTCGCTGTTTTTTTTATAGATTGATAGCTGTTGCATTAAAAAGTGTATTTTAGCCTTAATAACTAACATTTCAAAACTATCATTATGTTGAGATTTCTACTTACGCTAACAATGCTAATTGCATTAGGCTTATCTCCGGATCTTCAGGCTCAAACTCCCGGTGAATTGGCTGTTACAGCTACAACAGGGTCTGCCGGCGGCAATTATGCTCCCAGAAACATTCTGGCTATCTGGATCGAGGATGCCGACGGAAACTTTGTCAAAACGTTAATGGCATATGCACAAAACAGGCGCACGCATCTGAATACCTGGCAAGCAAGTACTGCCGCAGCAGGATCTGAGTTCGATGTTACTGATGCCATTACAGGTGCAACACGCAACAGTCACGCAAACCGAAGCGCAATGTGGGATGCAACAGACTTTAACGGTAATGTGGTTCCTGACGGGGAATATAAACTCTGGTTTGAACTCACGGATAAAAACGGCACCGGTAATTTCGGATCAGTTGGTTTTTCAAAAACTAATGAGGCACAACTTATTAATCCCTTTGATTTACCAAGCTTTACAGCGATCAATATACAGTGGCAACCTGATAACAGTGTGGGGCTTGACGATTTCGGCCGGAATAAGGATTTCTTTGGCTTGGATCAAAACAATCATATCGTAAATGTGTCGTATCCCGGCTATTTTGAAATAGCAGTTTATGACTTAAGTGGTCACTTGCTACTGGCTTCCAATCAAAATAAACTGAATCTATCTCACTTGTCCAAAGGTATTTACATTATTGTGATCACTGCTGAAGGAAGCATTTCTGCAAAAAAAATTGTCATTCCTTAAATGGGTTATCGTTTTTTCTTCGTTTTTGGTTTGGGTTCGGGTAGTTCTGCCGCCGTAATTTTAACAAGTTCCTGAAGCCAAGCACTATTTTCAAGTTGCTCGGTGATCAGAAAGCTATTTTTAGCACCGGGGTAGGGTGGAGCCTCCTGAACTGAGCCAATGAACGCTCGACCGCTTTCGGTAGGTTTGATAAACAATTGATTGTCGCATACCAGACCAAATATTTTCCCTTGATAGTAAACACCATATTCACCGAACATTTTACGGTGCGAAATTCCTTCAAGCGCATTTAACTGATCGAGTACAAACTGCATAAAATCTTCTGAAGTAGCCATATTCTATTATTTATTTGGGTTATACAGCGAATAGCGTGGAAAGTTGCAATGTATTTTCGGAAAATCAAGCTATCAAAGGCTGAGATTAAGGTTGAGTAGATTATCCTTCTCAGCCTTAACCTCAGTCTTAATTCTAAAAGTGTTTGCCCGCAAAATTGCAGTAAACCCTTTATTTAGTGGTTTCGCCACCCATTTCAGTAAATACATGATCGACGGGTTCCCAGAGTTCAATTTTATTCCCATCGGCATCCATGATATGGACAAATTTTCCATAATCGAAAGTTTCAATCGAATCAAGAATCGTCACCCCTTTGCTGCGCAGGTTTTCAACAAGCTTTTCGATATGTTGCACCCTGTAATTAATCATAAATTCCTTCTCGGAAGGCTGAAAATATTCAGAGCCTTGTTTAAACGGACTCCATTGCAGGTAATTGATTTCGTTAGGGCGATTGGCATTTCTGAATTCAAAGGATGATCCCCATTCATTTACTGCCAAACCGAGATGATTAGCATACCATTCTCTGGTTTTCTCGGGATTATCCGAAAAGAAAAAAATCCCTCCAATGCCTGTTACTCTTGGCGTTGAATCCTGTTCGGTATTGTTTTGAATAGTTGGATCGTTTTTCTGTTCGTCTTTCATGGTATTATTATTTTTTGTGCTACACCCAATGGTTAATATCATTATGATAAAATATAACCAGCTGTAATTTAACATGATAACTATAATTAGGTCGCAAAGATAAGCAGTAAGCAGTTGAGAACAAGTTTTCAACCAGATTTTTATGGTGGATTTCTAAAGCTGCTTTTTTAACTTTGCTAAATTCATTACCAGTATTTCATCATGAGTAAATTTAAGCATTTCTTATCTTTTGGAATTATTGTCATATTGTTTTTTAATTCTTTGAGCAAACTCAATGCCCAGGAGACAGCCAGCAAATTATCAGTTGGAGCGGTATTTGGCGGTGTTTATGCATACCGCAATTTGGAAGGGTCATTGGATTATATAATTGAAATGCGTAACGAAGCTGAATCACCAGCCTATGGTTTTACTGGTGGATTAAACTTTGGTTACCACCTTACTGACAATTGGTTGTTGGAGTCTGGAATAGAATATGCTACAAGGGGTTATAATTCCACAGCGCAAGGCATAGACGGTGAAGGAAACGTCCTTTCAAGTTATAAAGCAAGAAATACGTATCATTTCATAGATGTTCCCATTTTGGCTTCTTTTAGTCTTAGCTCAATATATGTAAAGCCCTTTATATCAGCCGGATTAGCAGCGAATATTTTCGTCAAAGAAATGCATTATCTTGACTTGGTTAATTTCTCTGGCAAGCATGATATTTCAAATCGTAGGATAAGCAGCGAAAAAAACGCATTAGGATTAGAAGGCATTCTGGCTATTGGAATAACTTTTTCTGTAAATGAAAAACTTTACTCAAAATTCCGCATGTATTACGCACATGACCTGTTTAAAACAACCGATACTCCCATCACCGAAAAGCTCTATACGATTGGGGTACAAGCGGGATTGTTTTATCGGTTTTAGCTTGGCTTTAAAAATTTAGTCAATCAATAAAAAATTAGGGTCACAGCTTTAAGCTCGTTTTTTTCTTTAATAACCCAAATAGCCAAAGCCATTTATTACAAATTGAATTGGCAGATTTTGCTTTTACCAACGGTCACACTAAAAAACAACCTTAAAACCATTCGATGTCCTTTCCTCTGTAGAGCTTATAATAAAAAAGTATTTTGCTGTTAGCCTAACGGTTTGGGAAATTCCGGGGTCGTTTATTTTGCTGTCCCTTTAAACTACTCCGACATCTTGCCCGCGTAAAAGTCGCAAAGCCGAAACCCAAAAACGATTCTGTGAGTGGAGTAATGATGTGATAAGTTAGTCTTGTCAACACCTGTGTGATTTCAGTTGATTCTTATACCCTTGAATTTTGAGCCCTGAAAACCAAAATGTCACAAACAGCAATGTGTGAACTATGTAACTTATATTCATAATTGTATAATATATATGGATACCTCCGGCTCTACCTTTGCTCCATAAATAATTATAAATATCACAAAATGAAAAAGTTACTACTTTTACCAATTATTGCTTTGGCAATAGTTGTCTTTTTTAACGGTTGCAAAAAGGACGAATTTGAACCCAAGGAATTCTTATGCCCGCTAGTGATTTCAACAATCCCTGTTGACAATGCTATTGATGTGCCTCTTGATCAGATTATATCAGCAACATTTAATATGGAAATGGATTCTGCAACGATCAATCAGGAATCATTTATCGTTTTACAAGGCGAAGCATCTAAAGCCGTACCAGTTCCAAATAACGGAATTGCTGTACGTAGTAAAGGTAATAAGGAAGCTAAGTCAAACACGCAGGAATCTTCTGGCCTTCAACAAGCCAGTACATTAATAACCGGGGCTGTTACCTATAATGGATTAACGGCAAGCTTTTCGCCCTCGGTTCCACTTTTGCCGGATGTGCTTTATTTAGCTACTGTTACGACAAAAGCCACTGACCAAATCGGCCAGGGCTTAATGGAAGATTATCATTGGTCATTCACAACCAATGCAGAGATAACGCTATCCTCAATTCCAGAGGAAGGTGGAACAACCAGTGGGGCAGGCACATTTATTCAAGATTCTTTAATAAATGTAGTTGCTACCCCCAATTTTGGTTATTCGTTTGTTAACTGGACTCAGGACGGAGTTGTGGTTTCAACCAATCCTGATTATCACTTTACTATGGACGGGAACAGAGATTTGGTAGCTAACTTCACCTTACAACATGTTGTGACCTTATCATCTAATCCTGTTGAAGGAGGAATGACAACCGGAGGAGGTATTTATAATTTGAATGCATCAGTTACTGTATCGGCCATTGCAAGCGCAGGTTACACATTCTTGAACTGGACTGAAGGAACAAATGTGGTTTCTCAGGATGCTAATTATAACTTTACGATTACAGGAAATCGCGAACTCGTAGCCAACTTTACAGAAAATGGCGTCTTGCAATTTACCGTTGATTTGTCCAGCAGCCCTACCGAAGGTGGAAATACAATTGGAGGAGGCATCTTTGATTTAAATGCGTTGGTTAACATTTCTGCCAGTGCAAATGCAGAATACGAATTTTCGAACTGGACCGAAGGAGATATCGTTGTTTCTCAGAATGCCAATTACACCTTTATGATAACTGAAAACCGGACATTAGTAGCCAACTTCACAAAAATTGTCACTACACAGTATACGGTTGGTTTGTCCAGCAATCCGATTATAGGCGGTAACACAATCGGAGAAGGTACTTTTAATTCAGGAACATCAGTAACCGTTTCGGCCGGTGCAAATGTTGGATACCAATTTTTAAACTGGACTGAAGGAACAAATGTTGTTTCCCAGAATGCACAGTATACCTTTACGATAACCGATAATCGGGTATTAGTAGCCAACTTTACAGAAAATGTGGCAGCACAGTATATTGTAAGTTTGTCCAGTAATCCGGCTGAAGGCGGAGCCACATTAGGAGGTGGTGCCTTTGAATTGAATGCATCAGTAACGGTATTAGCCCAAGCAAATGTAGGATACGAATTTCTGAACTGGACTGAAGGAACAAATGTTGTTTCTGCAAATGCAGCGTACAGTTTTACAATAACTGAAAACCGGACATTGGTGGCGAATTTTACAGAAATTGTCATCGAGCAGTTTAGTGTTGGTTTGTCAAGCAATCCTGCTGAGGGCGGAACAACAAGTGGAGCAGGAATCTTTGATTCAGGAGCATCGGTGACTATTTTAGCCAATGTAAATCCAGGATATACTTTCTTGAACTGGACCGAGGGCGCAAACATTGTTTCTCAAAATGCGATTTTCACTTTTACAATAACCGAAAATCGTGAACTCGTAGCCAATTTTATAGATAATAGCCCTGTGCAGTATATTGTTGATTTGTCGAGCAATCCTGCTGAAGGCGGAACAACAAGCGGAGCAGGCATCTATGATTCAGGAGAATCAGTAACCGTTTCTGCCAATGCCAATACCGGATACACCTTCCTGAACTGGACAGAAGGAACCAACATTGTTTCGACGAATGCAGCATACACCTTTACAATTACAGATAACCGGATATTGGTAGCTAACTTTACAGAAGATGGCTCCGTGCAATATAACGTTGAATTGTCAAGCAATCCTGCTGAAGGCGGAACAACAAGCGGAGCAGGCACCTATGATTCAGGAGAA